>Ga0247722_10001850_pt1 | contig 11328 bp, 3 predicted proteins | sample MSEWelMarce3H_FC_FD_189094 | JGI IMG/M metagenome (GOLD analysis project Ga0247722, IMG submission 189094) | Subsurface sediment microbial communities from gas well in West Virginia, United States - MSEEL Well Study Marcellus 3H_FC | ecosystem: Environmental > Terrestrial > Deep subsurface >... | reverse complement strand
GTTTCTTTTCACGTTGGTTCAGGCTCAAAGAATCCAGTCCAATATAAGAAGGCAATTGAAAGTTCTAGAAGATTTGCAAAAGCGTATCATATGTGTTGGAAAAATGTGGATATTTTTTAGGCCGGTCATGCTGTCACATTTGAGCTTATACCTCAATTTCAATTAGTAACAGTTGTTGTAGGAAGAGTAGAAGCAGCCGTAGCTGTTTCAATTGTTTCTGTAATTTGTAAAATTCCAGACCAATCGCAATCGTTATTAGATATAACATTACCATTTGCATCAATCCAGCTAAACTTCATCTTGCTTAATTTACTAATAGGGGGATTAAGGATAATAGGATTTTGTATCATAGTTTGTGCATAATTACCAAAGTTAGCTAGAAGTAATTTAGCATAATATAGATTTGTCTGACCTTGAGTATCCAATGTTCTCTGTAAGTTTTCAGGGGAAGATGAATCAATACCGTTAAGGGAATATTCTTCATTTAAACGTAAATAAATATAATCTTCAAGAATCTTGTAAAATGAATTAGCAGTATATGACGTACCACCGCCGCCTAATGTTTCTCTTTCTCTAACTCCATTTAATACTCTACAATAGTTTGTCTCTAATGGTGATACAAAAGTAGACAAATCTTGTTTAGGGAAACCAAGATTCCAACCAAGACCCCACCCCTGCTCTTTATTCTCTAATTGTGATGCAATAGATGATTTAAATAATAAATCAAACCTCAAGGGACTTGTTAAGTTTGCTCTAGTTAACTGTGAAGTTGGTATAATATCCGCATAAAAAGTGCTTATATATTGTACAGTATTTTGTCTAACTGCATCAGTAATTCCTGTAAGTGTTGACTTGTTTTGAGCATAGCTTTTATAGGTTGCAACAAAAGTAGAATAAAATTGTGCAAAACCATTAAAACTTATATCAGGCAAGTTTGTTGGATTTAATGTACCTCCTGGTCTAAAATTAGGTAATACAAAAGTACTATTAAAAGTACTTATTTGTTGAGAATATGATGGATTATATATAGGTGCATTTGCAGAAATATCGGCACCAGAAATTTCATTTATAAGTTGAGGAAAATTCATAAAACCATAATCATATCGTTGAGGTAATGTAAATCTTATCATTGTTTGGAAATCTTCACTCGGCATATATCCTCTAATAGCTAAATAATAGTAGTCTTCATCTCCTGTTAGTGTTGGCGATGGTTCTAACATTGCATTAAATATATAAGAATTAAAATAATATCCACTAAATGATATATCAGCACGTGTATAATTTGCAGAATTTTCTTGACCCCATTTCCATCCAGCAGGTCCACTTAAATCTGACAGCAATGCCGAATAACTTGGATACAAGAACATCTGTGTGTGATTATAAAGAGGGAAGTTCGGATTTGAAGAATCGTAATAAAGACCATATTTGTTATAATAATTTATTTCTGTTAGGTTATTTGTATTATTATACGCATTTGCTCTACGTGTTAAACCAATCTTAATTGTAGGATAAAATATTTGCCAAGCATTTTTAATAGTATAAGACGATTCACTACCTGTTTGTGCGTTACCATATATTTTCCAAGGGTCTTCATCAAAAAGTGTACCAAACTGTTCTTGTACCCATAAGCCACCATATGCATCAAACTGTAAAGACATACCAAGCCCAAGAACTGCATCATACGCACCTGGTATTGTAAACTGACTTGCTTCTAACTGTGAATATCCACTTATACTTGCCGATACACGTAGTACTTTTGTAGGTGATATAGATGACCATGTGTATAGGGGTAATAAACCACCACATATACCCATATATATATTATTAATTGATGATGCCATAGGTGATACAATTTGCATCGTTTTATCTATAATAGGAATGCCGAAGTACTGACCATATGCATCAGGACCTGTCGCACCAGATACATCATATTTAACAAGGTCTATAAAATATTCACCAGACACAGTAGAATAATATATAGAATAACTATTAGGATTAGATGGATTTGCAGTGAAAGAAATAAGTGTATCACCCGAGAGACCACCTGGGAATGATCGCGTAGTAAAATAATTTGTACCTGCTCTGCGTATCATAAGAACTAAATAAGGTATAGAACCACTAATACCTTTCATAACAGCACATCTTTCACCTATTGCATTTGTAATAGAATACATAGTTGTATAAGATTCTCCAAATTGAATACCACTAATAGTTAATATATTAAATGTTAATATAGAGTTTGGAATAGCACCAGATAGACTTGCAATTAGGTTATTAATAGAATAAAGAGCTCTTATTGAAGATGAGCCAGATATGCATAGAATATGAGCAGCACTTGTATCAGATGTCCAAGTAACAATTTGATGATTAGAAGGTACAATTTGTCTAAAATCAAGTTGTTGTATATAACAAACTTCACGACTCTCTGTACCAGGATAACGAATCTGATAAATATCACCAAAGTATCCTGATGCATCTCCTGGCACAGGTCCTGCAAGTAAATACTGTACAGTACCATATTTATACGATGAAGTACGAAGTCTAAAATCAGGATTACCTGTTGCATTTAAATATAATTCATATTCTTGTAGTGCATTAATATCATCAATCACATCAAGTTTATCTTTATAGTGTAGTATCTGTGTACCAATTGGTATACTTTGTTCATATTGAGATTGATAAATACTTTTAACATATGAAGGCAGAGCTGCAACACCACTCAAAGTAGGAACAATTACATCATATTGTACACCATCAACTGAAGGAGGTATTATACCTAAATAAGAACCACAAATAGTATAAGAGCATACATCAGGATAAGGTATAAGACTTCCTGTTAGCATAAAAATTGGAGTGGGTCTTCTATTAGAGTCAAATGCAATAGCTGAATAAAATGCTTGTTCTTTATTTATGATTGTAGATGGGTAAGGCGTATAGCCAGAATATCCTTCATTATTTAAATATGTGTTATGAGGGATTGAAGTGAATTCATAATATGCACCGAGTGTTGGGTCAAATCCTCCATTTATGGCAACTTGAGTAGTAGTAGAATAATAAATGATACGTGACGTACTTAATACAGTATATGCATTTGATAAATCTATTGTTTCTATACTTTTATGTGTGATTGCATGGGTATCAAATATGCCGATATATTTGATGTTATCATTGGGTCCACCAGGTTTACAATAGGCTGATTTAAATTGAACACGTTCAACATCCCACCATCCATCAGAAGGTAAGAATGAAAACCCATATACACCCTCGCCTAATTGTAAAGTAGGTGAAGTAAACCCACTTATATTCATATAGGTGTATCCTCCTATTAAGGCTGCACTTGTGTCAAATGCATTAATTTTGGTAAGTGTAGGTAATCCAGATAGGTCATATGAGGTATCACCTGATTGAGGGGGTATGAAGTGGGTATCATACCAGTTTACAATTTTATATTCACGTTTTTGTGTAGGACCTATATTAGGCGAATAAGGATTATTTGTTACTGGAGATAGAATTGTATTATTTATTCCAGGATATATGTATAATTCTTTTGTTTGAGAGTATCCGCTCAATGTTTGAAATTTATATCCAGTTATAGGGTCTATTCTATATTGCTCTGTTGGTTTATTCATTAAGCTACCTAATTGCCATCCTTTGTAATCTGTCAAATCCGTGGAAATACCGCATAAATCATAGCACATTTGAGGTGCATTTGATGGATATATGATATTAAATTGGGCATCATTTGGATTAGGAGGGAATAATTCAGCACCTGCAGGGAGTTTTTGCCAGGCTGTATCATTTGTTTTAGTAAATCCAAGATTTGTATCAGTCCCCAAATTTGCTAAAGCAGATATAGGATTCTGATAAGGATACTCTAATCCTTGTGACATATCACCAGATAGGTCATTGTATATATTAGTAAGAGAGAAAGATGTATCCCACCAAGTATAGAAGTTCATAGAAATATCACCAAATGCTGTCTGATTTGCTTTCACAATTAAATAATAATTCTGGTCTGCAATTGCAGAAATAGGTACATTTAGTATTAGTTGTGGCGTACTAAATGTTGCTTGTTGCAAGACTCTATAAGGTGAAATTGTATTTTGACCAGCATCTGCCATAAATGCAGCTCTATCTCCATATAGTGCCGCAGTTAGTGTTGTACCTACTATATCATTTTGCATATCTATTTGAATATTTAGAGGATATTTATAATATGTTGCACCTACTGTTAGTGTAGAAGGAAGAGGTGTTTGGAATTGAATATATTTAAATGGCTCTAATACTGTTAGTGCTGTAGAGAAAAGAGGCGTGGTTTGTGCTGCTGATATATCTATGCCATACGTAATACCACTTATAGATGTTATTAGAGTTGATACTGCAGGTATATCTGATAAGGATAAGTCATTAAATGTATAATCTTTATTGAAATAATAAGGTATTTGACCACCAAATATAGGATTATAGTAAGGATATCTATAGTAAAAAGGAGAAGGCAGTGTTTCTACTTGTAGTGTTTGTCTATATTTTGATCTGAAACGGAAAATTGTGTATTGTCCACTTGAAATATATGCAACTGTTGTACCTGAACGTAATTTCTCATTTATATATATTTCACCAGATGCATTTATAAACTCAATATCATCTATTATATTCTTAAGGGTAAAATCATATGGTCTATTACGTGATGTTGAATTATTATTAATAGCATCATAATCATATGTAGGAGTAGAAGAAAGTATATTAGGGAATAATGTTGGTTGTGTAGATAGTTTTATATCATAATTAGGGTTAATACTAATTTGACCACTGGAAAGAGCTTGAGAGAATGCTAAACTAAACTCATTAAAAACACCAGATAGGTCACGACCATCTTGAATATTCATAATTGTTGATATATTTGCAAGTGTATCAACAGTATAAGAACCATAATTTATACCAAAATATGTAGCAAGTTGTCTCATACAATATGTATAATATGATGTTAAATATGTATTTTCATTAATAGTACCAGTATTTGTACTTATATAACCAGATAGGGAAAGACCTATTTGTGATAGAAATGATGTTAGGTAGTTTGTTTGTTGACGTGTAATATCGGTAGTTATAGAAGTATTAAGAGTTTGTGAATTAACACTTACACGATTATTTGTTGTCTGAACACTCCATGTATATTTATTAATAAGACTATTAATAAATGTACGATGAGTTCTATAGTTATCAAGTTCAGCTAAATTTTGTTGAATTAATTGGAGTACAAGAGGGTCATTTAATCCTTGATAATTATATACAACAGCTTCATATATATCACCAAAATTTGTATATCCTGGCACACTTACATTTAAAACTGCTATTTCTTCTGGGTCTAAAAATGCTTCTTTTAAAACAGGATAATAATATGCAACAAGACATTGTTCATATGTAAATGTAATACTGTTGTCATATCTATTAGGAAAATATAGGGCTATGATTTGATTTAATGTTGGATTTTTGATGTATTGGTCATTTAGGGAATCATAGAAGTAGTCGCCAGGTTGATTAAAGTTAATACCAAGATCACCATTAACAACAAAAGCGGAGGAAAATTGTGTAAATCCTCCAGGGAAATAGAAGAATGGTGGTGTGGTATTCATTTGGATTGTTAATTCATTTAGGAGTCCATTGATATCATAAGAGCCCTCGCGAATTTTTACTTTATTTTCAAGACGTTGGTTTGTTCCAAGAACAGTACGCCCATGTTCATATACATTAAATGATGTGTTGTATTTATCATCACGAAAATATAAAAATGCTGATAAAAGTTTAATTTGAGTGAATTGTAGTTGTGTTACATTTTTATATTCTTTTGGTAAATATAATGCAAAATTAGTAGGTTGGGGATATGAGCGAGTATCTCTATCTTGACTTGAAACATTAACAAGTGAAACATTTTGACGAGATGTTGTTGCAAATTGTGTTTGTCTAAAATCAACAACCGCTCCATCACGTCTTATACCACTTGCATCAAATCTAAAATATTCATTTGGTATTGCAGGATCATTATCTTCTGGATTTATATCTACTGAACTTGTAAAGTTTTCCTTAATTCTATATAAATCTGCCCTATCAGGTGGGATAGGTATGGTATTATCATATAATTCTGAATCAGAATCAGAGTCTATATATGACTCTGATTGTGTACCCGTTGGTGTTACTGTACCAGAATAATATGAACTAGTATCACTTTCATTTTCACTTTCAAGTTCTGATAGGGCATATTCATCAACATCATTATAGGGTCTATATAATTGCTGTTGCTGTTGCTGTTGCTGTTGCTGTTGCTGTTGCTGTTGTTGTTGCCGTTGCTGTTGTTGCTGTTGTTGCTGTTGTTGTTGCTGTAAAGGCCGCAATTGATTATTTATATTTTCTGGATTATGCCAATTCATTTCTAATGGGGTGTGCTAAAGCCTTAAGCGGAAATACGCAAAAATGCGAGAAAATGCGAGAAAATACAAGACAAATGCCAACTTTAAGAGACAATTAGAAGAAACACTAAATGAATCAATTAACAACCGGGTCATTACTGGATAATCCCTATGTGATAGATATTATTCAGTCATCAAACAGTATTCAAAGTGCATCTGGCACTTCATTAGAAGCTACTATTACAAATCTACAAAACCAAATAGCAGCATTACAAGCACAAGTTGCAGCTCTTGAAGTACGAGTAACTATATTAGATGGAGCTAGTACAATATAAACTATTCACCCACAAGAACATATGTTACTGATATACTTGCACTTGTATATGTAAATGTACCTATTTCTGCATGACTTATACGTAAATTTTGGCCTGCTGTAAATCTATATCCAATAGTAGCAGTATATACAATCTGCCCAAGATTGTCATAACCTTTTAGTACACTTGATGTATTATATCCTCCAGGAAGATATACACCTAAACCTGATATATTAAAAGATGTCATAATACCGTCACCATATACAGGTGTAGATAAATTGCCAATAAACGTAATGTGTACTGTGTATTGATAATATCCAGATACAGGTATTGTGTAAGATAATGATGGTATATCTGTGAATGTTGATACTTTTGGTATTAAAGAAGTAGCTGGTTTTATTTCAATTATTACAGGAGATAATGGATATTGTATTCCACTACGAGTATATGTAATTGTTGAATTGTTTACTATTGTATTTGTTGATATTGCATTTGCTTGTAATATATTTGTAGTTGTAATACCACAAATTGTCAAATTACCCGCAATTGTTGCACTTAATGCATTATAAGTATTTACATTCATTATAACAGTATTTGTAGAACAAATAATATGAGGAAATCCATTACATGATATAGCAATACTATTAGCTGCAGGATGATATATACCTGTATTATCATCCAGAAAGCCACCATCTAATGGTGAACCAAATATAATAGATGGAGTAACTGATGTACCACCATTTTGTACAGTTAGTATACCAGTTTGTATAGTACTTGCTACAATAGACCTTGCAGTTGTTGTACTACCACAAATTGTCAAATTACCTGCAATGGTAGCACTTGATGCGTTATAAGTATTTACATTCATTATAACAGCGTTTGTTGAACAAATAATATGAGGAGTTCCGTTACATGCTATTGCGATACTATTAGCTTCAGGATGATATATACCTGTATTATCATCTAGAAGGCCACCATCTAATGGTGAACCAAATATAAGTGATGGAGTAACAGCTGTACCGCCATTTTGTATAGTTAATATACCACTAATTGTAGGTGAACCAATAATTGTATTACATGATATTATACTAGTTTGTATAGTATTTGCTACAATAGACGTTGCAGAAGCTGTACTAGTAAAAATAGTGGATGCAATAGTAGCTGAACCATGTACGTATAGCTTTTGAGTTGTACTTAACTGTGGACCAATAATTACATTACCATTATGCATAATACGCATTTTATCGGTCATTGTATATGTATTATTGTTATCTTTTGTAGTAAATACAATATCACCACCACCAATAACACTTCCTGATGGGTCTGCACTAGGAGAAGCAACTGCTGATATTTTTGCCCTGTACCATAATTTATCATCTGTATATAAACCTCCAAATATAATAGAAGGCCCTGTATTACTTGAAATGGTAGCATTGTTAATATCATAAAGAGCAAGAGTACCTCTATTAGTAGATGGATACTGTGCTAAATCATATATAACTGCACGCGATGTATTTGTAAAATTACCATATGATTTAGAACTATCATAATTAACAAATAGACTAATATTACTTAAATCACTAGACCTATGACTTACATATAGTGTTTTTGTAAAAGTTGAACTACCTGATGCATCAATTATACCACCAGTAACCATGGACAACGAACCAGATATTGTAGTATTTGCTTTAAAATAAGGATTATAATAAACACCTTGTCCAGTACTTATAATAGATATATTATTTAATCCATAATTTGTAGAAACAAGTGAACTTACTTGACCAATATCATATGTATTATATGCAACTTGTGATGATACTGCTAAAAGTGAAGATGATACATCATTAATTTGAGTTGTAAGTCCAGAAGAAGTACTTAATAACTGTAATGTTATTGTTGTTGAAAATGTAGATAATTCTTGTGCAGAACTACTTATTGCTGTATTATATATTAATGTACTCAATGCAAAATATGAACTAATTTGAGCTGAACTCAATGATGATATACGCTGGTCCAAATAATTATTAACTGTACTTATATTTGTAGTATTTGATGATATTCGTGTATCAAAACTGCTTATTAGGCCTCCTATATTTGTACTATACGCACTGTTATATCCATTTATAGAACTTATTCCCCCACTCAATGTAGTATAATTTGTTGATATAGTTGCTCCTTGATTTGTTGAAATAGTAGATATATATCCATATATACCAGATACAGTTGAAGTAAATTGTGTTTCTGAAACAGAACCAGAAATAGTTAGTCCAGAAATAGTGCTATTTATTTGACTAATAGCTAGTGAAAAACTTGTTGAAAGATTACTATCTTGTGAATTAATATATTCATATAATCCAGATATAGTAGAAATAAAATAAGGGTATGAAACACCACCAGAAAGACTTACAGCTGCTATTTGACCGTAAATAGTACTAATAGTATTTGATAAGTCTATGCCGTAAGTGCTTATATTTTGAAGTGTATTTTGAAAATAGACTTGACCAGCAGTACCAGCACCAAGAATATAATTTGTACTTACTGGAATATTTGCAGTACTCATTGCATACATACGACGCAAAATCAGTACTTCTGTATCTAATGAAGTTCTATTTAATGACATTATCTACTAATAGTATCATTAAATTGAATATTTGATAGAAGAGCGCATCTTAAATTACAGTGACTATTTACAGACCCAATAATAAGGATTAGGTGATATAACTGGAATACCATCACGATAATTCCTTATTAATTTAAATGTATATGATTCATATATTTCTATATTTTTATTATTCACGCGGCGATTATTTTTACTACTAGCTTCAACTAATATAACAGGTAGAGAACCAGCAACTCGTACATTTATTGTATTTTCTCCTATATCTACATTTAGGATTGTTATCTCATCTACCATTATATCTTCAGTTAGTGGATTAGGTAACTCTATAAATGAACTAGCCCCTACCCCTTCATTCACTGCATGAACAATAACTTTATTATATGTACCATCTAATCGTATTGCATTATTTATATCATATAAATATGTTCTATCAATTATAAGAGTTTTATCAGATTTTATAGTAATTGCAGATGATGTTAGGGGAGAAGCACCAAAACGATTATAAGTATTACGAAGCTGTGTGCTGTCAGCTGTTATGACAGCATTTTGAAAAATACAATTAGAGATAACAGCCGTGCTGTCAACCTGGAGACTGTTAGTTGAAATCTCTGTTGCTGTTAAATCTATAGCTGTCAAAATATTTGTATTCATTGTTGTCGCAATTTTTGTTTCAATGTCTGATATATCTAATCTTGTCTTTTCTATTTCTGCAAGAATATCATCTAATTGCTGTTGTATATTATATCCACTTAAATCAACACCTTCCAACCCTGAAAATCTATAATATATATATGGCAGAGTCTCATTAATCTGTCCATCTCCATTCTTATAATTACGCACACCACACATTTGAACTATATTATTTGATCCAATTACATATGTTGATGAAATATTATCTCTACTATATATTGTTGAAAGACCATTGGGGTCATATAAAGTTATAGATGATGATGTTTTATTATGAACTATAAATGAATAAGGAATTTCAGTCTCTATTTTAGGTAAAAATATTTGTTTTGTACCTGCATTTAATATCATAACAGTGCGTGCTGAAATAGGTATATATATTACATTACGTATATCATTATAACTTGCTGCGCCAATATCAATAACAAATGTATCAGCACCTACTATTAAGGAATCATTTGGAGTATATGTAGTATTTTCATTTATATAACGAGATTTTAGAGAAGTTATTCCATTTACATGAAGAGACCCATTAATATCAAATGAGTGTATAGGAAATTGTTTATTGATTCCACATAAGTTTGATTTATCGTCTACAGTTAGAAGTGTTTGTAGAGGATTACCACCAAAACATGTTATTTCAGAATGAACACCAGGTAATACAGAATCAGGAAATCCATCTATCTCAATTAACCATGAGCGACCATCTATACTTGTATATACATTCTCTAAACCAATTGCTAACCAGGTTGTACCATCCCAAAAACAATCTTTAACATAATCTGGTGGTGCATTATCTACTATAGTCCATAGCAATCCATCAATTGACCATGCTATCGTTTTTGTTCCTCCTATATCATCACCCGTCGCTACAAATTCACGCCCATTCCAACCTATTGAATGCCCTATTTTTCTAAATGTATAACCGCTACCAGATATACAAGGATACCAATTAATACCATCAGGTGAATACTTAATTGTATTATATGAATCCATATCATCATAGCCAACAGCCACCCATAATTTTCCATTCCATACAAGGTCCATAGCCATCCCATTAAAACCACCACTTATATCAGTAATCCACTCAATTCCGTTATAACTATATATAAATGATTGTTGATTAACGGTATCAATATTACCACCACAAGCAATCCACATAAGTCCATTCTGTGCAATTGAGTTTGCAAACTCAAATCCGACTGGAGTTTCAACTTGAGTCCAGTGTGTAGCAAACAAATCTGAATAAGCAATTATAGCTGTTCCATCAGGATCAAAGCCCACTGCTATCCATCTTCCTTTA
>Ga0247722_10001849_pt1 | contig 11338 bp, 11 predicted proteins | sample MSEWelMarce3H_FC_FD_189094 | JGI IMG/M metagenome (GOLD analysis project Ga0247722, IMG submission 189094) | Subsurface sediment microbial communities from gas well in West Virginia, United States - MSEEL Well Study Marcellus 3H_FC | ecosystem: Environmental > Terrestrial > Deep subsurface >... | reverse complement strand
GTGATCCATATCTTTAAATTCTTTACCTGCAGGGCCTTTGATTAGTGTTTCTTTGCCATTCTTATTCACTAGCAAGACAATCTTTCCATCAAGATCACCTAAAGATATGTGGAAAATTTGCCTTTTGGGTGCTGCTAATTTTGTAAGAGTATTGGCTTCTTTGTAAAAACCTAAAGAATCAAGATCATTTGCCACCTTGATTAAACCAGCTATAATATTTCTATTCATGAAAACTCCAAAGAATAAAATTCTTAATTGTTAATATTTTTTTACACGCTCTTGCATAATCGTCCTTTAGATCATATACTACTACGAATCCTTTTAGGGAAAATGAAATGGCTAAGATTTTAAAAGATAAATCAATTTACTACAACGATGTTAACCTTATTGCACAAAGATGTAAGGTTAAATCACGATCAGATATTCCAAAAGAATTGAATCGTATCATCGTTTCTCCAATGCAATCTATTATTGGTAAGACTTTTGCACATAAAGCAAATGAACTAGGTCTTTCTTTATGCCTTCACCGCTTTTGTGAAATTAAAGAAGAAGTGGAGCTTTTTGAATCCCTGCCAAATAAAGAGAATGTATTTGTATCTGTCGGCTTAAGAGATTGGGACCGTGTTTCAGCTCTTGCAAATGCTGGTGCTGACAATTGGCTTCTTGATATGGCTAATGGATATATGGTGGATGAAATTAATACTTTTATTCATAGTATGTCTGACTTTCCAATGAAGAAGTTAATGCTTGGAAATATTCATTCTGCTGAGGGATTTTTTGATCTAGATTATATTTCTGATTACCCTGGAGTAGAAAGACTTTTTCGTGTTGGAATTGCTGGTGGAAGCCCTTGTGCAACCAATGATTCTACAGGATACAACCGTGGACCAATTACAGAAATTATGGAGATTGAAGGTTCTAACAAACTAGATATGTCTCCAGAATATAAGAAGCCATTTATTATTGCAGATGGTGGAATTAAAAACTCTGGATATGCTGCTAAGGCTTTTGGTGCTGGTGCTGATTATGTGATGATGGGTGGATATTTCGTTAAAGCACTAGAAGCAGAAACTCATATCATGGGAGACGGTCATTACTGGGGTGGTGCAAGTCATAAGCAACAAATCCTACAAACGGGTTCTGCACATCGCCATTCTGAAGGAAAAGAAATCCCTGTTCTGGATGAATTGTCTCCACTTGAAACCCTTGTAAAAGAATTGTGGGGCGGTATTTCTTCTGCTGTTTCCTACGGTGGTTATGATACACTGACTAACTTCATCGGAAATGGTGTTTTTGAAATCAAGCAAAACTCATTACCGCCAAGGAGAGGTTAATGTCAAGAAATAAGTTTTACGATAAGATTATTTTACAAATTAAGCAAAGGTTCGAGGATGAAACAGCTTTGAGCATTCTTGATAATATGCAGAGTGTATATGAAGCTAAAGATAATGATTATTCTGCTACTGGTCTTCCTATGGGCAATCTTCGCAAGTGTGAAGATGCTGGTATCGATGCTTGGAGAGGATGTCTAGTAAGAATTGGCGATAAAATGTCTCGCCTTGAAAACTTCCTCAAAGAAAAAGAATACTTGGTAATCTCTGAAAAAGCAGAAGACACAGTAATTGATCTTGCTAACTACGCAATATTAATGTGTTGTCTAATTGAGGAAATAAAACCTCAGCATTCTGATTTTTATTGGGATTTATCTGATAAAGCTCAAAATGATTTACTCAATCTTTCATATTATTGTGTATTTCAAGCAATGTTATGGAAAGACAATGACCCTGAGAATGATTTAAGTAATTTGGGAAAAGCATTGAGTTATTGGCCTCTTCTTTGCAATTATTCCTTGGAGATGAGATAATGAGAATATCCCCCGAAAACGTAGTGAAATGTGAAATCAAAATGTCTCCAACCCCAATGAGACATGCTTTCCACGAATACCTATCCCAACAGCCAGAATGCATAAAGAATTGGGAAGAAAACAATTGGTCTTACTTCTATACCTCAGATTCAAAAACAGCACATAAACTGGTCACTGAGTTTGAAGCGTATCACATAATCAAAAAAACACAGCAAGAAAATGTCTGACAATGAGTTCAATGAAAAGTTTTTAATTCATAGAAAACATGCAATTGGATATTTTAAAAAGAAATTCAATTTTTCAAATGATGAAGTAGAAGATTTTGTCCAAACTGCATATTTGAAGATATTTAAAAGATTCTATAATACGAATGTCGATTGTGAATATCCAAGACAATATCTTTTCAATGCTGTGCAAAATTGTATTTATGAATATGTCTCAAGAAAAAACTATGTTAAAAAAGAAGAAAGCTTTACCCAATTAAATATAGAGCATCCTACAGTTTTTCTTGACGCTCTGAATGAAATAGATTCTGATTTATTCACCGATAACATAATTGAAAAGAAAACTATGTTAAAAGAAATTAACTTCTTAATTGAAAAGTTATCTGAAACACATCCAGATTATTCAAAAGTAATTAAAATGTATTACTTTGACAATTTAACTGGCCCTGAAATTGCTGAAAAACTCAATGTGCCAGTAAATACAATAAAAACTAGATTGTTTCGTGCTAAAAATAAAATTAAAGAACTAATCAGAGATAAAATGATAGTGTTTACATTATGAATACTAAGCTATTTAATCAATGTTTGTCTCGTAGAAAAAATATATATAATTATTTTTTTAATCTAACAAAATATAATTATGACCTCTCTCAAGATTTAACACAACAAACTTTTTTAAAGATATTTACATTCTTTGAAAAATACAATATAACTGAAAAAGAATATTTGAACACTTGGATGATCAAAGTGGCTAAAAACATATGGTATGATCATTTAAGAAAGAAAAAACATATTCTTCAAGCAGAAATTGAACAAGATGATTGTGATATAAAATATTACGACAAATTGATTTCTGAAACTAACATTGAAGAAGAATATGAAATTAAAGAATTACAGGCGGTATTTGAAGAGTTAGCATCTTCATTACATCCTAAGCAACGGGAATTATTTAAAGTTTTACAAATGCATGAATTAGATGGTTTGGAATATAAAGAAATCTCTAAAATCACAGGTATAACTAATGATTCTCTAAGGCAAGGCTCATCAAGGATAAAAAAAATCTTAAGAATCAAATTATCCGAAGCTTTGCAAAATTAATAAAATAGGTATAATCAATTAGGTTATCCAATTTTAAAAGGAAAAAAATAAAATGAACAAGTTTATTTTAACTTTAGCTGCTATGGCTCTTTCTGTATCAGCTTTCGCAAATGGTGTTGTTTTCGGTCCAGCCAAGCCACCAGTTAAGGAAGGCACAGGCACTTTCCATGCTCAATCTTATGGAGTTGAAGTAAAGAGTGTAAACGATGTCAAGTTTGTTGGAGTTTTTGACAACAAGAATGGCAATGGTGCAATTCAGAAGAAGTTGCAATCTTTCAGCTACCAAGGTGTTGAGTTCTATACCACTGCAACACTTTCAACTAATGCTAATGTAGACAAGGCTTATGCTGGTACTTCTGCAATGGTTCAATTTGGTAAAGTTGTTCCAGGCCTTTCTGTTGCTGCTGGTGTTACTGTTCGTGGTGTAGAATTGCAACGTGGATTTAATGTTGACAATTCTTTTTACCCGACAGTTGCAGTCTCTGTTGATCCTGCAACCCTTTTCCGTAATACTCTCAGCACTCCATCAAGAGTTGAAAAGACTGTTCGTGGATTTGTTAAGCAAGTATTCTAAATAACACTCTCTCACACTCCTAACAAAATTAAAACCCCTCAATTATATTGAGGGGTTTTAATTTATCTAACTCTCTTAATTTTATATCTCTTTTTATGTCTAACAAAAGCCATCTCTTGGACAGGCAATGGTTCTTCAGCTATTGGTTTTGGTTCTTTAATTTTATGAACTTGACCTAAATAAGTGACATTGTTTTGATAATCCATTCTATATTTATTACCAAAATATTTATTAAAAGAATCTACCAACATTTTATGCCCTTCATCAAGTAATGTTTCTTTTGAAAAACCTTGCATGAATGACGTGTCTTCCATTTGAGAATTGTATTTGTTAGTAATCGCTATCATTACTATTTTGGACAAATCAACTATAATACGATTTATCTTTGGAATTAAGTTCTCATAACTATTAGTATTTATAATTGGGTTGAAGTGAGAAACAACTAAAGTGTCTACATACTTACCAACCCATTCATCAATATTTTCTTCACTCAAATTACTAAAATTGTAATCTGCTTTTGAACCTTTTGGAATAAAACCACCCAAAGCTCCAGATGTGGCTAATTTACTATATATACTTGCAGCCTCAGAAGAATCAAGAATATTGCTCACTGTAAATAATGGAATATTATTCTGTCTACAAAAATCTAACTTTAATTTGTCCCTATATAATCTCTGCTGAAAATCATTGTAAGTTTTGTAGTGTCTGTTATTAAAAGAATAATGTTGATTACCCTGCACTTCAAATAACATTACAATATTGCCAGATTTTAAAATAGCTCCATCGAAAATTAATAAGTATGCTTCTTTTGATCCAGGAGGATATACGTTAATAGATAATGTTCGTTGGTATTTATATTCATGGCCTAAGTTTTTTGTCAACTCTTTCTTAAGTACTTGCTCACCCTTAGAACCTATTTGTCTTGTATAGCAACCATCTATGAACAAATTGTCCATACTCTCTAAATCTTTGATGAATTGTTGAATAGCAAAAGTGTCAGTACTTTCTGATTTTATTTCTTGTAATTTACTTTTGACATCATTGATTCCATCACGTTCTAATCTTTTTCGAAACCAATTTCCTACTCTAGTTAAATTACTTTTGACATTCTCTTGACCAACCTCTTCTGCTAAGTCAAAATTAGATAATGCTTGTTTGTATTCTGTATATAAAGGAAAGTCGTTGGGATCTGATTTACTCTTTTTTTGTAAATCAATATTGTAAGGATTAATTTTATCTTCTAAAAGTAAAACCTTAATTAATGAATTACACCATTCAATTTGAGTGTAGTATTGATTAGGAGATAAACCTGTCAACTTCATCTTTTCTAATGTGTGAGAATTGTTGCCAGTGTATCTAATTTTAGGTTGAGAGCCTACTCTTTCAACAGAATTAATAACACCATTTAAAATCTGTTCAATTTCATTGCTAGGTGTATCTTTTTTGATAGCAGCAGGTAGTTTTCCACCAAGAACAATATCTCTCCACTCTTGTAATGTAAAACCTTCTTTGGAAATATTTCTGGTTTCACTTTTACCCTCATGATTAACAGATAATTTTGCTATGTCACTTTCTGGATCTACTGAATATTTATATAATCTTTGACCAGCCTTTAAACCATAAAATGACTCTTCTAAACGCTGATTATATTGCTGTTGTTTTTCTTCTGGAGATAATCCTTTTAAAGCATTTATTCTTCTTAATTTGCTGTCAATGTTGTATTGATTTGTTATCTCTTTAACGCCTTCTAAATACTTTCCCCATACATTGACAGAAAAAGGAGGCTGCCCAACTTTGCTTTGATATGCTAATAATTCAGGAACAGAACCAGTGTATGTAATTTTTAAAACATCTTCACCATATCTGTTTTTCATATCTCTCTGATCAGATATAATATTGTTTTCTTGAATAAATTTTCTATCTCTAGGCTCTAATTGATTCCATGTATTAACTCTTATAATTCCGCCAGAAAAGTTTAAATAAGCAGCATATTCAGGTCGTAAAAAACATATAATGTCAGGATGAGGTTTATTACCCTTACTACACATTTTTAAAACATAATTCTTATTGTTTCTAAAAGCTGCCCAACTTTCTTTACTACCTGCACCAGCTTCTTTTAATAATTGTTTTAGTTTCTCAAGCCTACTCTCATCACTAAAAAAATTGCTAATGTCAAAATAATTACTTGGATTTCTGTATTTTTCAATTTCTTCAGGAGACATCACATCTTCTTCAGAACATGGGCCAAAATATCCCTTAGTGTAAATACTGGAAGATTTAATAATTGAAATTCTATACATACTATATATATTCTAAAAGAAAAAGAAAAACCCCGACTCTCATCAGGGTTATTTAATTCTTATATTATACCTAGAACTTTTCCTAGTTCTTTTTCTTACTTCCAAAGGATAATCATTGTTCAAAACTTCCATATATTCTTCAAAAATACTGTTGCATTCCTTGACAAAATAATCGTTGTCATAATGCTCTACTTCATACATTAATGAATCAAATCGAGCAATAAAATCTCCAGTTCTTTCTTCAACAACTCTTCTATATAATTCAGGAGTTAAGTTTTCAGCTCTTCTTTCTCCTGATATTCTTCTAATAGCTTCATTCACTAAATAAGTATATAAAAATATATGCTTTTTTGAAATGATATAATTTTTTCTTCTCTCTGTATCACTCGGCTGGTAACTTTTCACCATTGTGTTGCATTCATTACCAGAACAGGAAGAAGCTATATTTGCCATGTTTAATTTAGGACAAGGATTTTTATAATCTGTAGCATCGAAATGTAAATAGGATTCAGAAATAATAGGCTCAAACATTTTCTGATATTTTATTTTCTCAGCTTTTTTGATGTCATATTCTTCCCCATAATATCCAAAATATTCTCCACATATCTTTACTGTATCTGACAAACTACAGCCATCTTCACCACAATTACAAAGTTGACAAGGAAGAATAAAATCAATAATAAACCCTCTATTATTTCCACGACCTTCTAAATCAAAATAAACAATTGGAGAGTCATTTGCAGGAACAGGACTTAAACCAAATTTGTGAAGCTGATCAAATAATTGTTTCTCAGCCATACTACTATTATATAATCCATAATCAGAATAATATTGAGATTTATAAACTCCTAAATCTTGATCTGTAATATTTAGATTGCTCATAATATTATTTTTGATCGCATTCAAATTTATTCTTGAATTAATAAGTTGTGTTTCTGTTACTGGATAATTTAATCTTGTTAAATTATTATATAACTCACGGTAGTTTTGAATTACTAAATCATTATTAATTTTTTGCACATCACCTAACATTTTAATCTTCTGGAAAAATGATGTTGGGTTACTAGTCAAACGTAAGAGATATTTTCTGTTTTCAATATCACCACTAATAAAATCTTCTATTGCTTTTTGATATTGCTCATCTGTTGCCATTCTATTAGCACTTTGACCAACATCCATTCCCAAAAGAGGACGCAAAAATGTTCTATTCTTACCTATAAATGAATGCAACTCTGTGAAGCTAAAATTATCACCAAAGTCAATTTTCAATTTGTTTTCTAGAATTGTCTTAATTATTCTAAATTGTTTGGATAAGTTTATCAGGCTTTTATAAACCTTTTCTTTCTCACCTAATAATCTTGCTTCTGTTTCATACGTTTTTTTAGCTTCTGCCTTAGCTTCTGGACTTAAGTTAGATGCCCTATATCCTAAGAGTTTATTAACTGTTTGTCTACCTACTTTAATTTCAGCGTTTAATTGTGATATTTGTTCTTGTAATTTATTTAGTTTTGTAGGTCCAGTTAAACGCTCATTTTTTTCCATGTAATTTACTAACTTAATTAATTGACTATAAAAAGTATCATCGTTAGCAATACCAGTAAGCAAAACTCCCAAATTATTAGACAACCTTTCAGCATTGTCTTTTGCTCCAGCCCATCTACCAACATAATCTCTAATAAATTCTTGTTGATTAAAATTAGTGGTGGCAATAAAGTTATTAAAATCAGGAGGCAAAGTCCAACCACGTAAATCTTTGTCACCCTCTTGAAAACCAGGAATAGTTTCTTCTAAAGCAAATTGATTCACTTTTCGAGGATGTTTATATTTAACTGTGATTTTATATCTTTTTGACATACTATATATATTCTAAAAGAAAAAGAAAAACCCCGACATAAAAATGATATAATAATCATATGCATACACTTATCATACTGTATGCATTCTCAACAACACCATTATTTTTATTCCTAATGATAAGAGCAATTCGAGATAACAAACCATTTAAAAAAAAGTTTAAACTTAGCTTGACAAACATATGATGAATAAATATACTCTTGTTGTCGATCGCAAGAAAGACAAATAAAGATCGGATAACAAAATGCAAACGAACGAACTCATCGTTAGATTGACAATGCCAGAAATGCTTTTCTACTATTTCAATCAACATCAAACAGATGTGCACAACACACGCACAATCACTCATTATATCAACAATAACTTTGATATCCCAGCTGATAAAACGATTGATCAACTACACAGACAAGTGTCTGGAGTATTGTCAACTTTCTACCATGTCAATCCGAACAGGGAAAGAAACTTCACAAGATTCAAAAATCCTTATTCACAGTATTTTGAATATCTCTATGAATTCGAAGGCAATACCTTAATCGAAGCATTAATGAATGACAAGTTAACGCCTAAAGCTGAAACCGAAGAAACCGAACAAAAATCTGAAGAACCAACCTACAGACTTAAGACGGTCAAGCAAGTGACAACAAGCCCACAACTTGCTCTTGATTTCGAACAAAAACCATCCCAAGAAGAAATACTTTCTCCTTTGATGCAAGACTTGAAATCAGCTGACATGCTCCAAGCAATATCATCAATGTCCTTTGAAGACCTGATGAGAGCAATTCCCAATAATACAGAAGTGAAGTTCAAGAGATATGACAAAGATTCATTCTCTATCACCAAAATACACATCGCCTAACAACAAAAAACCCCTCCTAAAACGAGGGGTTTTTCTATATGATTCGCCACTTTTACATAGGAGAGATAGTTGGAGATTGCTGAGCTTGTGGTTGTTGAAATTGCTGACCCTTATTCAATGTAGCACTTCTGTTATTTAGATAGGTGCTTAAAATATTATTAGCACTTTGTAAATATTGCTGTTGCTGTTGTTGAGGTACATTTTGCTGAATCTGCTGAAAAATGGTGTTGAATAATTGGGTTTTCGAATTCTCCAATTGCTGTGGATCCCTAATATCCATAATGCCACTATTTCTCACCAAGTTCTCAACCATCAAAGGAAGATTAAAACCACCAGCAGAACCACCACCCATTGAAAGCTTGGCCTCTTCTCTGATACGGAATGTTTGTGCTCTAAATGCTTGCTTCTCAAATTCGGTTAACATATTACCCTGCATAATAGAATTGAAGAATTGAGATGTATTTGGGGTGGCTGGATTATTTGTAGCCTTTAATTCATTTACAAATCTATTCTTGTACTCTTCCACTAATGCTTGATAATTCGCAGAAACACTTGCATTGTTTTTACCCTGAAGACTAGCCCCATATGAACCCAAATTATTCATAGCATTGCCAACACCTCCAGCAGCACCTTGAATCGCCCCACCCACAGCCTTTTGAGCACCACCAAATGCATTCTGAATACCACCAATTGCATTTGATACTAAACCTTGAGCTGCTGGTGCTAATGCTTGACCCATAGCCTGACCCATAGCAATACCAGGGTTCAAAAATTCTAATTGAGCCACCTTGATAAATACATTGTGCAAATCTCTCGCCTCAACATATTTACCACTATCTTCCAAACTCTCAATCACTTTATTTAATTCTTTAGCAATCTTTATCATTTTAAATCTCCCGCCTAAATATATATTACAAAAAAATAAAAACACTTTCCTACAAATGAAATAAGAATAGATAAATAGAATAATAAAATAATGCTCGATGTTATTAGGAGAGATAACAATGACAATGGAGTTAGTGGCATTAATTTATTTCATCATCAACTTATTATCTCTGTACACACCCAAAGATAATTTCCTCACATTTATAAACAAACCAGAAACAATAATACAAAACGGAACCATATACAAAAGAACTTACAAAACACCCACAACAGAAAGAATATTCATACACCTTAAAAATGGCACAGATAAAAATCAAACACTATACATTAAAACAACAAAACCACTCATATACAATAAAGCAATAAACACTCATCCCCTACCACCAATAGCAGGAAATAACACTACCAAAAACTTTCTCAAAAATATAACACAAAACAAAACAATAAATATAGAAACAATTATTCCGCCATTTCAAACAATATCTGGAATCATAGACCTACAAACAAAAGATAACAAAATTAACATATATATAAACAATAACAATAAAATAATTTCCACCAACTATACACAAACAAATTACAATATAAATAAAAATTACACCATAGAACAAAATGAAATAAAATCATTCAAATTAGGAAACCTCACCGATACACTTAAAGGACAATATGGAAATACAATCACATATAATTTTAAAACTATCAACAAAGGAAAAATAAAACTAATATGTTCCCCAAGAGCTGATAACACAATTCTTACATATAAACATAACCAAAAAATATACACAACAAAACTAATGAAAACAAAATCATATAACACAATACTAATTACACAAACAAAAGAAAATCAAACACATTCCTTCACATTCATAAACACCGGAGGAAACTCATACCCCATTAACCTATACCTAAAATATATATAAGAAAAACCCCTCCAAAATTGAGGGGTTTTTTATTTGAATGCCTTCTTGACATTACCTTGACAAAATGGTTTAATAGGGTATCGACTTTTTGGAGAGACTAAATGTCCTTAGATAATGTTCGCACAGGTTTTGCTACTAATTGGCTTCGCACTAATGTTGATGTCATGGAACCTAAAGAAATTGGTTTTGTTCATCCTCCACGTAAATGGCAATCTGAGTGTTTTGAAACTATTGCTCCATCAACGCCAATAGCTTTAATTAACGCCCCTACTGGATCTGGTAAATCAACAATGCTTTCTATGCTTGCTTACCAAAGAACAGTTTCAGATAACAAGAAAAAAACAATTATTGCAGTTCCACAAACAGTAATTGGAAAAGGCTTTAATACCAAAGTTTTCAAATTACCAAATGATGAAGTAATTGATTGGTCTGTTGGTGTTGATTTATGCACAAATGCCAAAGATACTGTCGAGCAATTTTCAAGCTTTCTAAAAGAAGATATTTTTTATTCTGAAACATATCCATTTGAAAGAATCTTAGTTTGCACACACGCTACTCTTGTTGCAGCATTTCAAAGTTTCTCTCAAGAAGATAAAGAAACTTATTGGAATAACCTATTAATTTGTATTGACGAAACGCATCACTTACAAATGCATGAAATTACAAGTGAAGTTTACAATATGAATAGTCTCGGACAAGTGGTAGATTATTCCTTCAGAAACAACAATGAAATTATTCTCGTTTCTGCCACAATGTTTAGAGG
>Ga0247722_10001848_pt1 | contig 11338 bp, 13 predicted proteins | sample MSEWelMarce3H_FC_FD_189094 | JGI IMG/M metagenome (GOLD analysis project Ga0247722, IMG submission 189094) | Subsurface sediment microbial communities from gas well in West Virginia, United States - MSEEL Well Study Marcellus 3H_FC | ecosystem: Environmental > Terrestrial > Deep subsurface >... | reverse complement strand
GAAGGAAGACATTGCGCTGACCGATGTCGAGCAAGAATATCTCGAACTCGTCGAAACAAAAAAGCAATTGGCGGAACAGCTCGCAAAGAAGCCGGCCAGTAAAATTCTAAAGAATGCCATCCAAGAATGCAGAGATTCTATTAACAAACTTATTAAAAAAGCCCGCACCAAGAATGCGAAGACATATCACAAGTTGATTCATGACGACAAAAAGCGCACAAATGAAATCGACTACTTCCGCAAGAAGTTGTCAAACAAAGAGCAGTTGCGTGTCATGAAAGATTTGAAGGAAATCAACAAACATATCAATATTGACAAGCCATACCGATTGGCATTGCTAGATTCAAAGATGCCCGCAAAGTTCAAGGCCACCGCCATGCAAAAGTTAAATGTATTGCGCACCATGGAACCGGGCGACCCTGAATATTACAAAATCAAAAATTGGGTGGATACATTCATGCGTATCCCCTTTGGAGTTTATAGAAGTCTGGAGGTTAAGATGGGAGATGGGCTGGACGTGTGTCATTCCTTTATGGCAAATGCAAAGAATACCCTCGATAATTGTGTATACGGATTAAACGATGCAAAACTACAAATCATGCAAATGATGGGGCAGTGGATCTCAAACCCATCCGCCATGGGCACTGCCATCGCAATCAAGGGCCCAATGGGTACTGGTAAGACTACACTCGTAAAAGAGGGTATTAGTAAAATTCTGGGACGCGAATTCGCATTCATTGCGCTCGGCGGAACGGGTGACAGTAGCTTCCTGGAAGGACACTCATACACATATGAGGGCAGTAGTTGGGGCAAGATTGTACAAATATTGATTGAAAGCAAGAGCATGAACCCAGTTATTTATTTCGACGAGTTGGATAAGATTAGCGATACGCCGAGAGGCGAAGAGATTGCAGGTATCTTAACACATTTGACGGATACATCGCAAAACAGTCAGTTCCACGACAAGTACTTCTCGGAAGTGGATTTTGATTTGAGCAAGTGTTTGTTCATCTTCAGTTACAATGACGAGAGCAAGGTCAACCCGATTCTTCGCGATAGAATGTATCGCATTCAAACCAAAGGATATGATGCAAAAGAAAAGGTCGTGATTGCGCGTAAGCATTTGTTGCCAAAGATTCGGGAACAGGTCAACTTCAACGAGACTGATGTGATTATCCCGGATGAAACCATTCAGCACATTGTATCGTGCAAAGACATTACAAATGATGAGGCGGGGGTGCGAAATCTAAAGAGATGTTTGGAGATTATTTACACAAAGTTAAATCTGTTTAGACTGGTGAAGCCAGAAGAAAAATTATTTGAGAAAGATTTGGATATCGCAGTTACTTTCCCGTTCACAGTGACACCCGCGCATGTCGATAAGTTTATCGCGCGCGACCAGGTTAGCAATCAAAGCTTCCTCTCGATGTACGTATAAATGTAACCGCGTAAAACTAGTATAGAAACAAAATTATTTGTAATGTTATATAAACAACATTTTTTTATGGATCGCACCAATCGTTTATCTGCATTGGCCAGAATCAAATCGATTCTTGAGTCCGTAGAGATTCCAGCTGATGATGTCGAAATGAGACAGATTTGTGACCTTGTATCTAACTATTTAGATACAAAATGTGAGCATCATATTGTTACAGATTACATTGATATTGGTCCGGAAAGTGGATATACAATCAGGTTTTGTGATGTGTGCATGCGAACATTTTCATCGTAATGTACTTTATATTTTAAACTACTGAAGATTTCAATCCGCATCTTTGGTACTGGGATTCACTTCTTTATCTGCAACTAACACCGAAGAATTTATATCTTCAACGTTGTAAACCGCACAATATATGTATATATATGTATATATATACATTATATGGCAGGAAAAAACGGTCCGGATTGGCAAAGTATAGAAGAGCGTATGGGTGTTGTAATTTTCCAACTTACATAATTACTTATAATGGTAATGCCAACACAAGTGGAAATGTTCCAATTGATGGTTCTTCTCCATACAGATCTGGTTCAACGGTTACAGTACTAGGCAATTCAGGTTCTCCTGCATTAGAAAAAGCAGGATTCACCTTTGCAGGATGGAATACAATAGCAAATGGTACTGGACTATCTTTTTCACAAGGAAATACATTTACAATTAATGCGAATACAACGCTTTATGCTCAATGGACACCAGTTACTTACATAGTTACTTATAATGGTAATACCAACACAAGTGGTAATGTTCCAAATGATGGTTCTTCTCCGTACACATCTGGTTCAAATGTTACCGTTTTAGGAAATTCAGGTTCTCCTGTATTAGCAAAAGCCGGATTCACCTTTGCAGGATGGAATACAATAGCAAATGGTACTGGACTATCTTTTTCACAAGGAAATACATTTACAATTAACGCGAATAGAACGCTTTATGCTCAATGGACACCAGTTACTTACATAGTTACTTATAATGGTAATACCAACACAAGTGGAAATGTTCCAACCGATGAGTCTTCTCCGTACGCATCTGTTTCAAATGTTACCGTTTTAGGAAATTCAGGCTCTCCTATATTAGAAAAATCAGGATTCACCTTTGCAGGATGGAATACAATAGCAAATGGTTCTGGAATATCTTTTTCACAGGGGGAGATATTTACAATTTATGCTAATATGACACTTTATGCTCAATGGAGACCCGTAGATTCTTCTCCTCCATCAACACCAACATCATTGTCAAGTGTAGGAGGAAATCAATCGGCGTATATTTTGTTCACACAAGTCGGTGGTGTAACAAATTACGAATATTCTACCGACAATGGCACCACATTCGTAGCGTTTAATCCACCACAAACTTTTAGTCCTGTAGAAATAAACACACTCTCGAACAATGTAGCAACTCGTTTAACGAATGCGACCACATACACTGTAAAATTAAAAGCAGTGAATTCTGCCGATTCAAGTAGCGAATCTGTTTCGGTTAATGTCACTCCCACAACAACAAGCTTGGCAACTAGTGGACGATTAATACACTTGGATGCAAATAACTCAACCTCTTACTCGGGCTCGGGGGCTGATTGGACAAATCTTGATTCGGGTGGGCTTTATAGCGCAAGACTTCAAAGCTCCCCAACATTTGATAATATAAATAAATGGTTTACATTTAATGGAATTAATCAAGTTGCACAAATTGCAGCAGCGACCGCAATTAATCCAACCCTAACTAAGTCATTTACTATTCAAATATGGGCACGTGTTAATAGAACGTCACCTAATTTTGGAGCTTGGGATGGCCTGATAAGCAAGCAAGCGCCTGCAAATGGTTATGATGGATATAGTTTAAATCTAGCCAGTTCAAGCTCAGTTGCTCTAAAAATGAATGGTGGTATAGTTGATGGAACCGATTTCTCCCCTACAGGAGTAGGAGTATATAGCAATCGTTGGGCCTTGTATACTATTGTAGTGCGATATGGTGGTGGTTCTGTTAACCCGAGTTATGCATATGTAAGCACTAGACTGGTTGTTACAGTGAATAATGACGAGACTAATGCGCCATCTTCAACCTCACTCACACCATTGCAATTTCCGCGAGGAGTACAAGAGGGAATTTACAATTTCTGCCCAGCCGATGTTGGTGCCTTTTATTTATATGATACCGCATTGTCACAAGAAGATATCATCCGTAATTATGATGCAACAAAACCCAGATATATATAGGGTTGTAATCGAATACAGGGTAAAACGATTAAAATGTAAAAATCGATATTACCGGAAACGTCTACGACCAAATAAATTCATAGTGAACATTTGATTATTCACGGGTGCTCTAGGGATTGTTTCATATAATGCCATAAAACTTTTTAAGAATTGCGAATTGTCGCCTAGATGCACATTTAAATCGGATAGTTCACGGTTTAATGTACCATCGTCTCTGGTATAATAAGAATAAGGGTTAAAATAAATATAGTTATTATTTTTTGCTGCTGCCTCCAATGCGTTATTTACTTTGCGCGTGTATCGAACTCTGTCTTCGTCGCTGCCTACAAATGGAAACTCATGCATTATCGGTCCATGTAGTGCGTCATGTTCGGTTTGTTTCGTTGGTGGTATAACGCCGACTATGATAGCATTTACAATTGCTTCTGTTATATTATTTTTTATTGTTCTGATATAATTAGTAACTAGTTCGTTAATAATTTCATCTTCATTTCTACCCATATCGACTTGTCTTTGCACATGACATCTACAATCGATTTCGCCGTATGCTAAAATAATAATATCATTACTTTGTAGATTTTCATTGTTTACAAAATTTATAATATGATTATCTCTACCAATACGATGCATTGTTATAGACGCCCTCCATAAATTATTATGTGGTAATTTTAGGTTTTTAAAACTATAATGTGCATGGCTATCTCCATAAATATATATCATTTATATATTTATGTCTGAAAATAATGAGGATAATATTAGATATATTCTTCATTCTCGTCCCTAATGTCCAATTTCGTCATTTCTCAATGTGACATTTCCACCACGGGTTGCCAATAATCGCTTTTGCTCGGGGGATAAACATAATCCTCCTCTCGAGTTTGATAATCCAGAATTTTCTGTGCAATCCACTTTACCTTGAGTATCAGCAAACACATCTAAATGATCCACCGCATCACTTGGTTTGCAGAATAGTCCATTAAACCCATATATTTTTTTGCATTCGGCGGGCGGGGTTTGAATAAGAAATTGCTTATATGAATCCATGGGCGAATGGTTGTCGCGACTAGAATAGTCGGTCGACCCAGATGCAAAGCTTTCAAACTTCGAAAATTTCTGGAAGATAGTGTCCATGTAAAACGGAGCCGCGTTATTACAGGTTACGAACAATGACGATACTATAACAAAAATAAAAATAGCCATTAAAAACATTGCGAAGCTGGACATTTTGTAATGTAATATATACATATTTCACAGATAATAATTATACAGTCGATCGATTTGCTAAATACGCGCAAATAACATTATTGCGTACAAATACACATAAAAACATCTATGTATTCTTGTATATTGATTTATTTGCAAATGTCAACACTATCTCCCGATGAGCGTTTAAATTTGCAAAAGATGGTAAATGAAATGGGTAGTGAAGACAATACGGATCATATACGCAAAGTAAAGCACAGCATCGCTTTGCGCGATGAAATCCGTAAGTTAGATACGTTTAAGAAGAGGAACACCGAACTACAGCGCACCGACAAGGACAAATTTATGGAGTTATGTAGAGATGAAACTCCATTTCTATTCAATAACTACACGGATATTTTTAATCGACTTATCAAGGATGAACTCAATCTGGAAATCATGACAAAGTTGCTTATTGTACTAAAGCTGATTGAAGACGGAAAGGTCGACCAAAATGAAGGCTCGGTTATGGTTGGAAAGTTATTAAAAGAACTATATGTAGACAGCGCATTGAAACAGGCCGAACATTTGAATAGTAAGGCATCTGCTTCTGAAAACCCGACGCCGACTACGAGTGCAAACCCAATCTCGTGGAAAGAATATAAATTGATGAAAGGCATGTAAAGACAACGTTCGATGTATGTGTATATATTATGAGCTCTCATCATCAGCCCAATGTTGTTATTTTGTACAATTCTCTAAAGACCGGTTCAGTAAATGGTTATAAAAATTTCGCGATTTTAAAGGTTGTGTTTGATAATGAAAACCTGAAAACAGAATATGAAAATCGCATTGTAAATCATAACAATATGTTTATGACAAACCCATTGCACGACTCGGGGTTTGACGTATTGGTTCCAAATGAAACGGAGTTTCAACAACCATTTGTGACCCAGTTCATTGACATGAAAATCAAGACCGAGATGTTTTATTGTGAGGTGGATACGGACCGGATTGCCACATGTGCATTTAATGTGCACCCTCGGTCGAGCATCTCAAAAACGCCCCTTATGTTGGCGAATCACACCGGCATTATTGATTCTGGGTATCGCGGGTCATTGATCGGTGCATTCCGTATGTTGCCAGTTGCAAATAACAGTCAGTATGTAGTTGAAAAGAATGCACGGCTGCTACAAATTTGTCATCCGTCGTTGTGTCCCATTTATGTTATATACACGAGTGCGAATGATTTGTCGGGAAGCGTACGCGGCGAAGGCGGGTTTGGTTCATCTGCTTAGAATATACAAGTGAAGATATAAAATGTTACTTGTATCTGGTCATTGAGATATTAAAATGTGCCATTTTAATTCTTCAATGGTTTAAATTTTTGTTGACATATAAAATAGGGTTTTATTTTATATGACGCTTGAAAATAATGATAATGATATGATAGAAATATATAAAGGTGATTATTATTCCAAACATAAAAAAACCAGGGCGAAGAGGGTAGTCGTGTTCGACCTTGACGAAACTCTCGGCTCATTTGTTGATTTAGAGATATTATGGGAGTTGATAATTCGATATAAAAATCATTTGTCGATTGAGTTCGATTCAATATTGGACTTGTATCCCGAATTTATACGGTATGGCATTTTATCCATATTAGAATACTTATATACGAAGAAGACTACTGGCGAATGCTACAAAGTGTATTTATATACCAACAATCAGTCTACGAAGGAATGGGTGCAGATGATTGTTCGGTATTTTAACAACAAAATATCTTCGTCAGTACCGCTGTTTGACCAAATTATATATGCATTTAAAATAAATAATGTGCAAATCGAACTTAACCGAACCACCACGAAGAAAACACACGACGATTTTATACGATGCACCATGTTACCGCCCACAACGTCTATTTGTTTCATTGACGATTTCATGTACAAAGATATGAAGAAAGAACGCATTTACTATATTAAACCGAAAGCATACCGGCATCATTTATCGACAGATGAAATTCTTACCCGTTTCATATATTCCAAATTTGGCGCACTTATAATACATACAGAAGCAACAAAGCACGCGTTTAAAACCGAATTTATTGAAAAATGTATGCGGTTTGGTGTATTTCGCTCGAACATGAACAACATGCATTTGCATTTGAAAAATGATATTTTAGTTTCACAAAAGCTGATGTATTATTTGAAAGAATATTTTTTAATAACAAATAAGCGTAGCAAGACTCGCAAACGACGAAATATGTCCTTTACATTTACCCGAAAAAAGAACTAATTATTCTAATTTGGTAGCATGTTCGTATATCATTAATATCAATAATTCGGTTGGTGACAATTTTTGAAACGTAATACAGTCATCATATTTATATTGAATAAATCGTTTCATGGAGTTCATACATAGAACATGGGTGCCATTATCCAAGAATTTTATATCGACTACAATGCCACCGTTCGTTAAATTGCTCGATTCGCGCCGAATCCATCGAACGTGCTTTCCTTTGTGTAATTCATGTAGCTCCTCTACCAATCTATACCCGACCAATTTCAAACACATTTGTTGTTGCGTTTCGTGGTCAATGTCCATGTCATGTATACAGTTATATACGTCTTCGGTAATTCCATTCAGCGTTTTATTTTCAAGATAATCGTTCTTATTCGTCTCCAGCGTACTCAATAGCTCGTCCACATTCAATGTAGATAACAGTGATGGGTCTGCCAATGCATCCTGATATACTTGATTTATGGTCTCTGCCGTTAATGGACTGCGATTGTCATCGTGCGTTTCTGTCTTCATATCATATACATATGATATGACGCTATCTTCATATATTTTGCGTTATTTATGTGATTCTGGTTCTCCTTCCTCGTCTGCCGAAGTACCAGAAATATGTTTATTTAATTTCGCAATCGTTTGTTTAATGGCAGATGTATCTGGCGGGTTGATACGGTCTAGCGGGTCAACTAAACCCAAATTAAAGAATAAAAACACAGCACAACTGAATATCAGTTTTGAATCGCTTTGCGTAAATACATGTTGCCTATATGGGTGGTATTTGATTAACAGTAATATACAAATCGATGTTTGTATGAGTGTATTCAGTCCTCGTATCATTTGAATGCGGATCAATGAAATGCCAAATATCGAGAACACGACTAAATATATTATGTTGAGGATGTGGGTAAATACAAGTGCGCTATCGTAATATTTGTCACCTTTTGTTACCAGGTTCTCAATGCTACGCATAATATTCTCTATAATTTTCATATACATACTATATGTTATCTATAACATATAACAACAAAATATCTAAACGTATAATCATATAGTGTATAATGGATGATATTTCAGGTGGGATAGTTGCACGTAAATATAGAGTCGATAAATGTATTGGCTCAGGCAAATTTGGAAATGTATATAAAGGCATCAATACAAAAACGCACGAATTCGTTGCACTGAAATTAGAAGATAAGAGAACCAGTTTTAAAATGTTAAAGCGCGAGACTGCTATTATGAAGTATTTATACGAACACAATTGTCGAAATATACCCTGCGTGCATTGGTTCGGTCAAATACACGACTCTATGTGTATGGTTATGCCATATTATGATTGTTCTCTCTATGAATATGGCAAACTGAAAACGTTGAGTGAAAACAAGCTCGATGCGCTGATGGTCCAATGTATACATATACTACAATCGATCCAGACAAACATGGTTCTCCATCGCGACATTAAACCGCAGAATTTTATGGTTAAAAATGGAGAACTGTACTTGATTGATTTTGGGTTGGCTATATTTTATATTAATGATAACAAATTGCACGTACCGAATGTAATCGGCGAGTTTGTAACTGGAACGCCGAAATATATTAGTCAACATGTGCATGACGGCTGCACTCCATCAAGGCGTGATGAATTCATCTCCCTCGGTTACATCTATATTTATATGTATGCAAAAGAGTTGCCATGGGATTCGGTTTTTACGGATACGAATATGAGCACGCATACAAATGAAATTCATATTATGCATTCTAAAAACCAACAGCGTAAACAAATGAAGTCTGCTGAAAATATTGCAACAATATGTCAACGAATCAACATGCGAATTGAGAACTATTTTCGGTTTTGTAATGCATATGATTATTTTGATGAGCCAATGTACAATTCATTGTGCAGTTTATTCATCGATTACAAAAAATAATATTCGAGAAACGATATAGAAGCACAACGCATATATATTATATAATCCGTATACGATGAGCGCAAGTGTAACAAACGAACAAACTGGAGTTAAGGTTATTGGCCAGGTTAAGTGGTTTAATACGAAGACTGGGTATGGTTTCATTACTGCCCGCGAAGGAGATCATGTAGGTAAGGACATTTTTACCCACTATTCGTCCATTCGCGTCAACGATTCCCAGTACAAGTATTTGGTGCAGGGTGAGTATGTTGAGTTGTTGATTGCAAAGTCTGCCTCTGGTCAGCACGAGTACCAGTCTGCCGATGTCACGGGTGTCCGTGGTGGGGGTCTCATGTGCGAGACCAGACAGCAAAATCAGCCAGCTGTTCAGGGAGAACGAGAGCGCCCTGCGCCGGTTCGTAAGTACAAGACCCGACCTGCTCCTCGCGCCGCGGCCGATGCAACTCAGGCAGCATAAATAAAAAATATACAATCATAAACATTCGTAATCATACAATTAGGCGCGGTTAAATATCATTATTTTATGATATTTAAATATGAAATACTTTTATCAGGCGGTTGTTGTTTATTACAAATTAAAGGTTTGAATTAGATCACTGTTTAATGTAAACTGATTCAATGCAACACTACTATCTGGCAAATTGATATTAAAGTTTTTATCGTAAGTTTCAATTAACATATCGATTGCTCTCTCAACATAACCTGGGCGATTGTAATACACAATTGAGTCAACTTTATACGCTTGCCCTAAATCTAGTAACCAATATCCAAATCCAGACTGAATCCCCAATCCAGACAGAGTAGCGGAATGATATATATTAGGATAGTCTCTAGCGCTTAATGTTCCATCTATTGGTTTTCCTATCTCTGCTGCACTCGAGTTATAATTCGGGGCACTGGGGGTTCCATTCACTGCTATGTTAACCCCATTAACATATACCGCTAGTTGAGATATTTGTATAATTCCATCTGTTCCTCGAAAAAATACTTTAACATATCTTACATCTGTTTCGATATTATTACATTGTGGGTTATATGCTCTGCGGTTAAGCGCTGCTCTATTTGAAGAACTAGTTGAACCTACCCCGCTACCAATCATATATTTATTAAATATTGACTTCATATTATTTGTAAATGTAAGACCTCCTATTATAATATATTTTATTCTTGCATTGCATAAATATGAAATACTTTCACAGGACTGTTACAGTGATTACTTCTGTACAAACAACTCCTTTGCCAGCGTTTTTATGATTTTATTGTCTAGCTTGATTTGTTCTTCCTCCACGTCGCCCAAAATGGCCCGCATCATTTTGTAACAGAATTCATATGTTCGCGTTTCCATGACCTCACAATCTGGATGTGCGGTTCTCCAAACTGGTACTGTTCTGTAGTTATTCATGGATATTCGACTCAATATTTTACGCAGTTTCGTCAGTTCATCGGTATCTTTACTCCAGCCGGCGTCGTCTTTGATATACATGGTCTCACGTTTAATATCCGTGCAATGAATCGGTCGTTTCGTAATATCCATATCTTTGAGACGATCCATGATCATCTTGGTCATGCCATTCACATATCCATGGTTGCCAATGTATTCCAATTCATCAATGTGAACATTCAGGTTGCGTAGAAAGTCGGTAATGCTCATTGCATCTTTACACGTATCATTGAGGAAAAAATTCAGGTTGAACTTCTGGTTGTTATTTGTGGTGTGGTTTATGATTTGAGAATTCTTTGCTATCTCCATAATCTGGGAGTTTTGCTCTATCATTAATTTCTTAAACTCCTGGTTCTCTTTGATTAATGTTTCCATTATGCTAACGATTTGACTATTCTCTTTATTTTTATCCACTGATATTACAGGCGGGTCGACGGTTGCATTTGTGCATATTTCTCCGTTACTAATCGTCTGCATACATAATTTCTTATGACTGCATAAACTCGACATGTGTTTGTAAACTTTTCCACAACGGCACTCGAATGAATTCAGTTTGGAACTTTTTTCGTTAGGATTCATTAGGATTTTGTGCTTTGCAGTCAATATATGGCGATTATATTGACTTTGTCTGCTCGTAGTATAGTTACAAATATTACAATGAAAGTTTTGGAACTTTATGGAACTATTCATATTAGGATTATTAGTATATAGTTCCTAATAGAAAAAGTTCCTAAACCTCCAGCGCAAAAAAACGAAAAAAAAGTATGCAGTCAACTTAAAATTATTT
>Ga0247722_10001847_pt1 | contig 11342 bp, 12 predicted proteins | sample MSEWelMarce3H_FC_FD_189094 | JGI IMG/M metagenome (GOLD analysis project Ga0247722, IMG submission 189094) | Subsurface sediment microbial communities from gas well in West Virginia, United States - MSEEL Well Study Marcellus 3H_FC | ecosystem: Environmental > Terrestrial > Deep subsurface >... | reverse complement strand
TTTATTTTGAACATCCATCGCTGGATGTTCATCACTCATGTAAGCACTTGTTTCGCTTCCGAATCAAGCACTCACACTCATCGACTGTATTTTTTTAAAGATCATTCGCTACTGCTAGAACACCGTGTTGCTGTGTGCGCTGCAGCGAGAGGCCGAAATATACGGGCCTTGGCCAACCAGGTCAACCACTATTACGCACTTAAAACCAACAAAACACCTAAGTCTTTGTTTTTTAAAAAAATGAAACATCCAAAAGTTGGCATCTTGTAGAATAGCCATTTGCCCTCATCTGTACTTGTATTACAAAATGATGATTAAAGGACCCACAAAATGGCCCATGTTTTAATGTATAGCACTGGGGTCTGCCCTTACTGCGTGATGGCTGAGCGTTTATTAAGCAAAAAAGGCGTTACGGAGATTGAGAAAGTACGGATTGATCTAAATCCTGAGCGCCGTGATGAGATGATGACCCGTACTAATCGTCGCACTGTGCCGCAGATTTATATAGGCGAGCGCCATATTGGTGGTTTTGATGATTTAGCTGCGCTAGATCATGCTGGCGAGCTGGATGCTTTATTAGCTGCGTAATACAATCAAACCGAGACAGACGGTAGTAATCTACATACAAATCGTGCGATGATTTCGCCTCACGTTTTACCCCATCTATATAAATAGAAGATAAGGATTTGCCATGAGCGAACAAAACCAAGAGCTTCAGCCCGTTTTTGCTATTCAAAAACTTTATGTAAAAGACATTTCGCTTGAATCCCCAAATTCACCACAAGCCTTTTTAGAGCAAGCTGAACCTGAATTTAATATTCAGTTCCGTAATCAAGCTCGCAGCTTTGACAATGGCTTTTTTGAAGTGTCACTGACTGTCACTGCACAAGCAACAGTGGAAGACCGTACGATTTTCTTAGTTGAAGTAACCCAAAACGGTTTATTTAATATTGAAAACGTTCCTGAAGGTGAAATGGATCCGCTATTAGGCATTGGCTGCCCAAGTATTCTGTTCCCTTACCTTCGCGAAGCAGTATCTGACCTCACAACACGCGCTGGCTTTCCACCACTGATGTTGCAACCGATTAATTTTGAAGCAATCTACTTGCAACAGCGTCAGCAAGCAGAAGAGCAGGCCGCGAATGCACAAACCACTCATTAAACTGAGTGTGATCGCTGCGTTGGTTTTATCGGCCAACGCGGCCTTTGCGCTTGAGTATCGTTCTGTGGCTCGCCATGGCACTGTGTTATCTGAAGCCCCAAGCAATGAAGCAAAAAAGCTTTTTCTAGTCAGCAAAGGCATGCCACTTGAGCTACTTGCTGAGCAAGGTGACTGGGCTAGGGTGCGGGATAAAGCGGGCGGCCTAGCTTGGCTGAAGAAAAGCGAGTTATCGGCTAAGCATACGGTGCAAGTTTTGCGCGAAGCCAATATCTATAAAATGGCTGATGCTAAATCGCCGTTACTTTATCGAGCAGGAAAAGATCTACTCTTAGATTTACAAGACAACACCCGCACTGGCTGGCTAAAAGTTCGGCATCGTGACGGTGTTATTGGCTTTGTTCGTATTGAGGAAGTGTGGGGCGTATGAAATTAGCCGTATTGGGTGCAGGCTCTTGGGGGACTGCGCTGGCAATCCGCTTTGCCGATCAACACCAAGTAACGCTTTGGTCACGCGACGCGGATCAAGTGACTGAAATGCAAGCATCTGGTGCTAACTCTCGCTATTTAGCTAATGCAGCCTTCCCAAGCACCTTATCGGTAACGCATGATTTAAGCAGCGCCGTTAAAGACGCCGAGATGGTACTGATTGTAACGCCGATGTCTGGCCTGCGCAGCTCGCTAAAAGCTTTGCATGGTATGGACTGCAAAGCTGCCGTACTCTGGGCCTGCAAGGGCTTAGAAGCAGGCACGATGCTGTTGCCCCATCAAGTTGCAGCGCAAGAAATGTCTGATGATGTACCACGCGGCATGCTATCGGGGCCGAGCTTTGCTCAAGAAGTTGCCCAAGGGTTACCTGCCGCCGTTACGATCGCCTCAAATAATGCGCAATTTGCCCGCCTCACCGTGACTGAGCTCAACACTTCAGTATTACGCCTCTATGCCAGCGATGATTTAATTGGTGTAGAAATTGGTGCAGCAGTTAAAAACGTCATTGCGATTGCAGCTGGAGTTTGTGATGGGTTAATGCTAGGGCTCAATGCCCGTGCAGCCCTGCTCACCCGTGGCCTTGCTGAAATGGCTCGTTTTGCCAGTGCGCTAGGTGGCAAAACCGAGACCATGATGGGCTTAGCAGGAATTGGCGATTTAATGCTCACCGCCACTGGTGATTTATCCCGTAATCGCCGAGTAGGCTTGCTGCTGGCACAAGGCTTAAACCTTGACGATATTCTCAAGAATTTAGGCCATGTTGCAGAAGGCGTACCTACCGCACGTGAAGTACTGCGCCAAGCTGCAGAGCTGGGTATCGAAATGCCGATTACCGCCGCGGTCTGCAAGATGCTATTTGATAATATGCCAGTACACGATATCTTGGCCGATTTAATGGGCAGAAGCCCAAAGATGGAATCAGATATTTAATAGCTATTCGGTCATATCCATAAATATTTAATCCACGAAAAAAACAAAAAACACGAACAGAGTAAATAATCTTGCGTGAGTTTTGTTCTTTTCCTGGATGAGATAAAGTATTTTCTTAGGCTAACTCGAACAGAAAAAAAACGAAGTCTGTAATCACAATCAACGCATGATTTGCAGCGCATCCGCATCAAAGCGCGCCAAAGTGGGCAAGACTAAATAACGGTCTGAGTCTGGCACGCCAAACCACTTGGCTAGGGGCCACGCTAACTGCTCAACCGATAGATCTGGAATATAACGCCCCTGCCCAACATCATCAGCACCGCCAATAATAGGCTCGGGTACTCGACCATAAATTTTACCGCCTGCAACAGCACCACCCATCACAAAATGATGACTCCCCCAGCCGTGGTCGGAGCCATCACCGTTGCTGCTTAATGTGCGGCCAAATTCAGACCCGGTAAAGGTAGTAACTTGATCTTGCAAGCCAAGCTCAATCATTGCGCTATCAAAGGCCATTAACGCATCATTCACCATTTTGAGCTGAGGAGGATGCTTTGCGAGCAAACTATCGTGCATATCAAACCCTCCCAACTGCACCATAAACACCTGACGCTTATTTCCTAATTGAGCACGGGTACTAATCAGTTTTGCCACCATTTTTAAGGAATCTGCCAAGCTATTGCCTGCGGGAAAACTGGTGCTTAAAGCTGGCGCAGCTTTGAGTGCGGCATCAAGCTGCACCGAGGTATTTAATCCTCGCTGCGTGACTTTAACGTACTCGTTTTCTAAGTAATTGGTTTTATTGGTACTCATCAAGACTTTTAATTCATTGATATAGCTAGGGCTAAATAAATTAGTTGAGCCCCACAGTAACTGCGGATTACCCGTAACGCCCACAGTAAAGCTACTCGCCTGCTTGCCGCTTAAATATAAGCCAATCCCCCCTACTGAAATACAGCTCAACGCGGCATTACTATTACCCGCAAGAAATAGATCTCCAATCCGCCCGCCCCAGCCGGAGCTTGCCCCTTCTGCCATAGAGGACATCCAAAAACTTTGCTGATCATTATGTGAAAACAATTTAGGTGGCAGTGCCACGCTACGGCTTAAATATTGTGCTTTGGTGGTGGGCTGGACCAGCGGCCCCATATTGGCAACAACGGCCAAGCGGCCTTGGCCAAACAAAGAGGCTAATCCCACTAGCTGCGGGGCGAGTGCCATTTGCCTACCATCCGCCAGCAACCCTGGCAATGGCAAGAGCTTATCGCGTGGTGTGGCGATAGATTGACGAATCGTGGCATAGGCTTGATAGTTTTTTAAATCATAAGGGACCATGGTGTTTTGGTGATCATTGCCGCCAGAAAAAAACACGCAGACCAACGCCTTATAATCACTCGGCGCTGTTGCAGCAGCAGCCTCGCTCATTAACGATAAATTAAATGCCATCGGTGCAGCAGCACCAGAGGCGGCCAGCATACCTGCGCGACGTAAGAACTCGCGACGAGAGAGCGTATTATCCATCGGAGTTCCTTACTTTAAAACCAGATATTCTGGATTACTCAACACCATTAGCAACATGGCGACCACACGATTTTTCTTGAAGGATTCTACTTTGGCAGGATTTGTATCCACGATATTGATTTTGTTAATGCTACTCATAATGGCAGCCTTAAGCCCCTCACTGAGCTGACCGCAGGCAAATAAAAGGTTAAACCGCTCAAGCAATATGGCAGGCTGCTCCGCCAACATTTTTTCCTCAAGCAAAAACAACGACAAGCCCGTTTCCTTCTTGTCATTTGCGTTATTGCCATTAGCATCGTTATAAGTACGTAAGGTACTACTTTGCGGATCCATCAGTAGGCTGTACCAATAATTAACCTGCACCAGCGTTGATGTTTCAGAAACGATTTGCATCTCAGGTGCAACCAAGCCCTGCTTGGCCAGCTCGGACCCCGGAGGGGTATAACCTGGCCGAAAAAAATTAAACACGCTCACCGCCCCCAATGGACCTTGACCTAAGCGCCAGCTTGGATCAGTGGTGTTTCCCAATCGCCAAGCCCCGTCTGGGCTGCGGTAATCTAAGGTACGGATCAGCTGTACCAAACGAATCATGGGTTCTCTGTGTTTGCCTACCGCTTGCCCAGTTAAATCAGCAGCAAGCCTAGCTTCTGGATCAAGCAGCACAGCCTTGATGACGGCAGTTAAATCACCTCGAACAGATTGGCCATTATTATTAAACACACTGGCCACACGAAAGATATAAGCCGGAGAAGGATTGCTACATACAAAACGTTGAATCAGCTGCCTGCCAATAAATGGCCCCACATTGGGATGATTAAACAAGGTATCAAGGGCAATTTTGAGCGAGGCTGGACCTGCCGTACCTGCAGGGATAGACGTCCCCAGAAAGTTTTTTTCCAGCAACGAGTGGTTAGCAGCCGCATGGGTCATGGGCTGGTGAGAGACTTCATAATCAGGGCTTGGCACGTTAAATTGCAAGGGGGCTGTCCAACCTGTAAATACCCTAGCTAGATTGCTAACCGTATCCAAGGTATAGGTTTCGATAGGCTGGCCATTACTATCTTTTTTGAGCGAACCATCTAGGTTTAACTCATAAAGGCCAATGGTAAATAGCTGCATGACTTCACGCGCGTAGTTTTCGTCAGGGCGACGGCCTTTATTGTCTTCTTTTAAATTACCCAAAGTGCCCAGCATTCTGCCCATTGCTATACTCAGCGTCACATCCTCTAACAACTGCCTAAAATTTCCGAAGGCGTTTTTTTGTAGCAGATCCATAAAATGCGCCATGACCAATGCCTTAACCGGCCCCGCTACATCTACGCCAGAGTAGCTAATCACAAATATTTCAGACAAAGCGAGAGTCATACGCTGCTGTAATACATCTTTACCAGTAAAAATACTCTGCCAAAGAATATTGGGTAAGACTTGCCAATTTTGAAAAGCAGGCAAATCATTGCTTTTAAGCTGCATGCCGTAAGCCCAACGAGAAGGCGCAGGGGCTTCATTGATTTGTTGGGCTAACCAGCCCTCATACCCCATCGACTTCAGCCTATCAATGTCCTCGTATTTTCCACCAAACCCTGCCTGCGCCAAAAATCGTGACGCCTCAATATCAGTCAGTGGATTGGGTACAGGGACAAGAGCGGGGCGACTTGGATCTGACTCAGAGCCACCGCAAGCGGCTAATGCTAGGCTCGCTGTAAGCGCAAGCCCTAGCTCAGCACTCAGCGGTTTTTCTGTTGCTTCAACTAAATCTGCTTCCACGGTATCTCTCACTTTTTTAAATATAAGTCTTTCCTTATGTTAACTCGTGATCAAAAAAATGCGCGATAAATATCCATGAACGGACACCTCAACATCATTTTAAATATTCCTTACGGCATTTATTTTCTAAAAACGATCAAAACCCTTTAAAACAATAAATAAAAGAAAAAATACTTCATTTCACAATATGCCACTCACTTTGATAACGTTTTCATGACAAAATTATTAATAAGCATTGACCGCTTTATCTGCCACTCTGTGCACAAACACACTACCAAGCCTTATTAACATTGAATTAGCGCATAAAGCAGCCAGCTGGCCCACTAACAGCCAGCCTAATTTCAGTTACAATCAATACTCAATACTTACTCACAAATACTTTGGGCAGGAGTTTGCAATATGTCGATGTCTGATCGCGATGGGCTTATCTGGTATGACGGTAAATTAGTTGAATGGCGCAACGCAACCACACACGTTTTAACCCATACCCTGCATTACGGCATGGGCGTATTTGAAGGCGTACGCGCCTACGAAACCCCCAAGGGCACTGCGATCTTTCGCCTGCACGACCACACTGAGCGCTTGTTTAACTCGGCCAAAATTTTTCAAATGAACATCCCGTTCAGCTTTGAAGAACTGTTCGAAGCACAAAAAACGGTGGTGCGCAAAAACAAACTCTCCTCCTGCTACCTACGGCCACTCGCTTTTGTGGGCTCAGAAAAACTTGGCATTGCGGCCACCGGCAACAGCATCAATGTAATTGTGGCTGCGTGGCCTTGGGGCGCTTACCTTGGCACGGAAGGCTTAGAAAAAGGTATTCGCGTTAAGGTATCTAGCTTTACCCGCCACCATGTCAATGTATCAATGGTGCGTGCTAAAGCCAGTGGTTATTATGTAAATTCGATCTTGGCACACCAAGAAGCCGCAGCAGATGGTTACGACGAAGCCATGCTGCTCGACACTGAAGGCTATGTATCTGAAGGGGCTGGCGAGAATTTATTTATCGTCAAAAAAGGCAAACTCTATACCCCTGATGTTTCTAGCTGTTTGGACGGCATCACCCGCAGCACGGTGATTACGCTGGCAAAAGAAGAAGGCATTGAAGTCATCGAAAAACGCATCACCCGCGATGAAGTCTATACCGCAGATGAAGCCTTCTTTACCGGCACGGCTGCGGAAGTCACCCCGATTCGTGAGCTGGACAATCGCCCAATTGGCATTGGTAGCCGTGGACCAATTACTGAACGCCTGCAAAAACGCTATTTTGATTGTGTGAAGGGTTTAGACCCTAAGCACGAAGACTGGCTAACACTGGTTTAATATTGATGAGGGGGTGGAGTATCCATCCCCGTGAACTATGGTGATGTCATCACCAAGCATGAAAGAGAAAACCCATGGAACTCAAAGAAAACACCCAACGCGAAATCGAAGTACTGGCTAGCGATTTACCCCTACATTGCCCTATGCCAGATATGCTGAGTTGGAACTCCCATCCGCGCGTCTTTTTGCCAGTAGCCAAAAATGGCGAAGCACTTTGCCCATACTGTGGTACGCATTACCGCCTTAAAGCAGGTGAAGTCGTTAAAGGCCACTAAGCCCTTAAAGCGATATGGACGGGGCTCGCGTATTCGACACCCGTCATCCCCTTCCTAAAGCCTGCTAAGCAAGCCATGAACTCATCCTTGGCCTGCTCGTTTCACCTTCAGAGCATATGAAAAAAATCCTGATTATTGCCCCAGCATGGGTAGGCGACGCCATTATGGCGCAGCCTCTTTATCGTCGACTGCATCAGCGCTATCCCGGCCTTACTTTAGATGTACTGGCTCCAGCATGGACGCGCCCCTTGCACGCCCGCATGCCCGAAATCAATGAATCGTTTGATACGCCCTTCGGCCACGGCGAACTCAAGCTGGGTGTGCGCTGGAGCTTAGCGCGGCAAATGAAAAAACGCGGTTACGATCAAGTTATTGTGTTGCCAAACTCGCTTAAATCGGCGCTCCTACCCTTGTTTAGTGGCATCAAAACCCGTACTGGCTGGGTGGGCGAATCTCGTTACGGCTTACTCAATGACACACGGATGCTCGATCCGCTGGCTTTACCTAAGATGGTTGAACGCTTTGCCGCCTTAGCCGAAGACGCGAACCAGCCCCTGCAGCGCCCCGTGCCCTTCCCACACTTGGTGGTCAGCGAGCAAGAACGCAATGCCAGCAGCGCTAAGCTTGGCTTTGATACCCAAAAACCGATGATTGCACTGTGCCCTGGTGCTGAATACGGCCCCGCTAAACGCTGGCCAGGCAGCCATATGGCCGCACTTGCACAAACCTTAATTGACCGCGGTTTTCAAGTCTGTATCTTTGGCTCAAACAAAGACCGCGAGATTGCCGATGAGATTCTCGCCGGCGCACCCGAGGTGATTGATTACTGTGGCAAAACATCGCTTGCAGAAGCGATTGACATGATGTCCTTTGCCCAAGTGGTGGTCAGCAACGACTCTGGTTTAATGCATGTCGCTGCGGCGCTAGAGCGGCCGTTGGTTGCTCTTTATGGCTCCAGCTCGCCAGAATTTACCCCGCCCTTATCTAGCAACGCCACGATTGTGACCTTAGATTTGGAATGCAGCCCTTGTTTTGAAAGGATTTGCCCACTCAAGCATATGAACTGCCTGAATCAGCTGGAGCCGAACAGGGTATTAACAGCAGTGGATTCATTCCTGCCCTAAGCGTATGTTAATTGAACTACTCATTGCGCACTTAGGTACATCATGAACAAATATATTAGTAAAGTAGGCATCGCCTTGGCTTTGCTGATTTCTTCCAACGCTTGGGCTACCGATGGCGTTTCTGTGCAATTTGGACAAGCGGGATTTTATGGGCGCTTAGATATTGGCAACTATCCGCAACCACAACTGATCTACCGTGAGCCTAAAATTATCCAGCGAGTTACCGTCGTACAGCCCCCTTTGTATTTAGTAGTACCACCTGGGCATGCAAAAAAATGGTCTAAGCACTGCGGCAGATACAACGCCTGTTCTAGGCCCGTCTATTTTGTACAAGAAAGCTGGTACAACCATGAAGTCGTGCCTCGCTACCATGATGCACGTTATCGAGGCAAAGATGATCACGGCCACAAAGGCCACAAACAGCATGGTCATGGGCACGATCGAAAGTAAATCATTTCACACAGATCATGTCGACAGCCACTGCAGCCATGATCTGTATCACTGTTTATTTTTACCCGCATCTTCACGCACCCGCGTTCTCCCCATAAAATATGCCTGAATCAAGACGTTGCCCCAGCCTAAAATAATCATTCAACCGACCTTCAATACGGAATGCCCCATGGAACACAACCTAGACCTAGCCCCTATCGCCCGTGTCAACGGCACCGTTGCTCTGCCTGGCTCCAAAAGCATTTCCAACCGCACGCTCTTGCTTGCCGCTCTAGCCAAGGGCTCCACCACGGTTAAAGGCCTACTGGCTGCAGATGATATCCACTATATGTTGGAGGCACTGAAAGCCTTAGGGATTCAATGGGAGCAACAGGGTGATAGCCGTGATTTCATCGTGCATGGTGCAGCAGGCGTGTTTCCGGTTAAAGCGGCGGAACTCTTTTTAGGCAATGCTGGAACTGCTTTTCGTCCGCTCACTGCAGCCTTGGCACTCAGCCAAGGCCACTATACCTTGAGCGGCGTAGCCCGCATGCACGAGCGCCCAATAGGTGATTTAGTCAATGCGCTACGTGAAGCTGGGGCCTTAATTGAATGCACAGGTGTGGAAGGCTACCCGCCACTGGCCATTAAGCCTGCCAGCTACAACGGCCAAACGATTAAAGTAAAAGGAAATGTATCTAGCCAATTTTTAACGGCTTTACTGATGGCCCTACCCCTCACTGGTGAGGCGGTCACCATTGACGTCATTGGCGAGCTAATCTCTAAGCCCTATATCGACATCACACTTAAACTAATGGCTAAATTTGGAGTGCAGGTTGAGCAAAATGGCTGGAGTCGCTTCACGATTGCCGCCAAGCAAAGCTACCAAAGCCCAGGCGAGATTGATGTAGAGGGTGATGCCTCATCTGCATCTTACTTTTTAGCCGCTGGGGCCATCGGTGGGGGTAAAGTACGCGTTACCGGCATGGGCACAGATAGTATTCAAGGCGATAAATACTTTGCCGAAGCGCTGGCCTTAATGGGTGCAGAGATTACCTGGGGCAGCAATTATATTGAGGCGGCACCGCCGGCCAGCGGTCAATTGATGGGGATTGATGCAGATATGAACCATATCCCCGATGCCGCCATGACCTTAGCTATTGCTGCCCTTTTTGCCAAAGGCCCCACTACCTTAAGGAATATTGCTAGCTGGCGCGTCAAAGAAACCGACCGCCTAAGCGCCATGGCCACAGAGCTGCGTAAAGTCGGTGCAATAGTCGTTGAGGGAGAGGATTTTATTACCATTACCCCGCCAGATGCGCTGATTGCCAATGCAGAGATTGATACTTACGATGATCACCGCATGGCCATGTGTTTCTCGTTAGTGGCCGTGACGGGCGTGGCGGTGCGGATTAATGATCCACAATGTACCGCCAAGACTTTCCCAACTTACTTTACCGAACTAGCTAAGATCTCTGCCTAAAAAAACGCCCCCTTGCTTGGTTAAATATCCAAAACACGGGGGGCAATCAATTTTAGCGATATTTGCCCATGATTTACGCCAGCTCTTGGCTACTTTCCCAAAGGGCCATCGCCCGATTCACCTCCACCACACTGACCTGCCCTGATTTAGAAACCCCACATTGCCCTTTTGTTAAAAACTATTGAAAGTATTTGAAAATATATAAACAAGCTTTAGCCTGAGTAGCCGTAAAAATGGCAGCGTCATCGCTGCCATTTTTTATACCATCGTTTAATACTTAATTAATGCTTTTTATGTACGACCGCTTTACGTTTAGTTGTGTGTTTTGCGCGAGCAGCTTTATGCTGCCCCTTTACGGACTGAGTGTGCCGCGAAGCGCTCCCCACCTTGCCTTTATGCTTCTTTGCCCCCGCTACCGAGCTTCGTTTCTTGGCCGAAGACCTATGTTTCTTACCCGCTCGATGTGATTTAGCTGACATTTTAGTGCTATTTGCCTGCCGTTCTACTGATCTAGACGCAGGTTTACTCACTGCCGTACGTTGAATCACGGGTGCCGCAGAAGGCACATCAAACGGCAAGGGAGCGTCTTCTGCATAAGCAGTAAAACTAATAAATAGAGCGCAAAACAGAGAAAAAACACGCATAAACATCTCAGCAGCAAGTAAATCAACGCTGCAGTATACCGGATTAAAACCCACTATTAACGCCGCCTTAGCCAAAATTAATTGTTCATAGATACCAAAATTACCATACTAAGCGTTTAGAAAGAAATGTCATTTAGAGGTAAATGAGTTCACCTAAAATGCAGTTGAAAAATGGCTACAAATATAGCGTCAATTCACATCAAC
>Ga0247722_10001845_pt1 | contig 11348 bp, 13 predicted proteins | sample MSEWelMarce3H_FC_FD_189094 | JGI IMG/M metagenome (GOLD analysis project Ga0247722, IMG submission 189094) | Subsurface sediment microbial communities from gas well in West Virginia, United States - MSEEL Well Study Marcellus 3H_FC | ecosystem: Environmental > Terrestrial > Deep subsurface >... | reverse complement strand
ATCAATTATTATTTATTAATAATATTATTTATTAAATATTTTTATTATATTATTTTTATTATAATAATATTATATTATTATAATAACTAATAAACTTTATATAAAATGAATCCGGAAGTTTTCCTGAGTTTGTCTTTTTACGCACACCTCGCAAACATCATGTTTGTCGTTTTAGCATTATTTTTTGTTGTTTCCAATTACTCTTACCTTGAAAAAATGACACCTGAAAAGAAGATTTATTTAGTTCTTCTTTTTTCCATCGCAGCCGGTGTTCATGGACTGTCTCACATTGGTCTCGAGAGCATTTACAGTTATAACCCGATGGGATATATTGCAAGAAGTTTGCACAGTTTGATGTGATTTTCAAAACGAATTTATCGTTTGTTGTTTTTATTTTTTTAATTAGTTTATAAAGTAAGTATAAAATAATTAATATTAATATATAAACTGATATAAATAACTATCGGTATAATAAGTAGCAATAAAAATAGCCGAAACAAATAAAGTAAATGGCAAAAACATTGAAACAATACACACTTCAGGATTTTAATGATATTCTATCAGGCGGATTTTCATACGATTTGAAAGACAGCAATGTTATTGAGCTTGTATCGTCTTTATCGAATAAAGTTGGCGCTCCCACTTATATAAAAACGCCGATTTTCCCTAAACGAGAAAAGCCCAACGTTGTTGGAACAGACCAATCGACTTCTAACGCGTCACAAGAAAATTCTGCTTCTTCGTCACGACGCCCAAGAAACAAACCGTCGCAAATAAGCGATGAGGATTGGACGCTAATTCGAACATTTCAAAAAACGGAAATGAAAAAAACGGAGGGAATTGAAAAACGGATCGACACAATTCGTTCGCTGCTGAACAAGCTGACGGATGCAACGTATAGTGTTGTTGAATCCGAAATACTTTCCGAGGTAAACAACATTATTCGAGGACAAGGACAAGGACAAGGACAAGATGATGGTGGTGCAGACGATAATGGCGGCGACATTGATGAAGAGAACATTAATAAAATTGCGCATTCCATATTCAATACTGCGAGTTCAAACATGTTCTATTCGGCGCTTTATGCGAAATTGTTCAAACAGCTCGTGCAGTGCCATGATGTTTTTACAAAAGTGTTTGAAAAGAGTTATTCGGAATTTGTGGGGTTGTTTAAGAAAGTAGAATACGTTGATCCGAATGTGGATTATAACAAGTTTTGCGAAGTTACGAAAATGAACGACAAGAGAAAGGCGATGAGCATGTTTATTATCAACTTGATGAAAGAGTCCATGCTGGAATCAGATAGCGTGGTTGATATTATTACGGAGTTGCAAGAGATGGTGAACTCGTATATTAAACAGGCGAATAAAACCAACGAACTCGAAGAATTGAACGAAAATATTTTTATTTTGTTAACCAACGGAAAAAGTGTTCTATCGACCCATGATAAATGGGACAGCATTGTATCCCACATTAAATTTTTGTCAATATTAAAAGTGAAAATGAAAGAGTATCCCAGCGTGAATAACAAACTTATTTTTAAGAATATGGACATGTTGGAAGAACTGGGAATCAATTAAGGTTTATTTTTTCATTTATCATTTTTATGATTTATCATTTTTTCATTTCATAAATTCATAAGAAATATGTAATATTTTTCTTATAAATTAAATTGAAACTGAAACTGAAATTGAAATATTGAAATAAAATAAAAATTGAATAGAAAGTATAATGGATTGAATAATGATAATATTAAAGAATTTGTCAGGAAATGGAACAAGAAGAATGTAAAATTGTCGCTCCTATTATCGCTCCTCCTGCAAAAAAAACTAGAAAATCGCAGGAAATATTAAAAGGGCATTATTTTGATACTGCCGACGCGGATTCTGGCACCGGAGGAGCGTTTTTAGAAATCGGCGTTGATGAAGCGGGAAGGGGTCCGATGTTCGGACGAGTGTATGTTTCGGCTGTAGTTCTACCCCGCGATCCGATACAGTTTGACTTTTCAAAAATGAAAGACAGCAAAAAATTCCACTCGGAAAAAAAAATAAAAGAAGTGGCCGAGTATATTAAAACGCATGCGATTTCATGGAGTGTGAGGTTTGCCGAGCATGGCGCGATTGATGCATTGAATATAAGAAGAGCAACCATTCAAACGATGCACGAGGCCATTCGCGACGTGTGCGACGACATTAAGAATCGGGATAAAAATAAAAACGGAGAAGAATTCTATTTGCTGATTGATGGCAATGATTTTATACCCATGTTGCATCCGCATCCATCGCAATCGCAATCGCATGATTCAAAACAGTCAATGCATTTACCCAAACATTTACACTATTCAACGATTGAAGGGGGTGACAACACGTACGCATCTATTGCAGCAGCGTCGATTCTGGCAAAGGTGTCGAGGGACGAATACATCATGGAACTGTGCAAACAACATCCGGACTTGCAAGCAAAATATGACCTGGAAAACAATAAAGGATACGGAACAAAAAAACATATGGACGGAATAAAACAGCACGGAATAAGCGAATGGCACAGAAGGAGTTTTGGGATATGCAAGAGTTTTTAAAAAAATATTTGTAATATTTGTAAAATTATTTATTAAAATGGGATAACGATAAAAATAAAATCAAATCATAAATCAAATCATAGCCGTATCAATGGTTTGATCCGCATATTTTCAATAAATAATTGTTTTTTCATTGAAGCGGTAACAAATGAATTCGACGGATGAAACGACGAAAGTTTCACATTGGTTATACTGCCATCCTGATTCGAGTAAATGATATTTTTTAAACCAACGGTTTTTAACTTGTTAAGACAGTCCATACAAGGCGCACTGCTAACGCAATGAATATCGTTTTCAGAAACAATACTTCTTACAACACAAATCGAAAATTTCCCCAGCTTTCGCTTAATTTTTTCCGGATCCTTCCTTGAATGCGAGTGTATTTTGATGTAGCTGTTTAAAAATTTGGTGACTGCGCCCATTTCTGCATGAATGCTGCAGCATATATTCCTTCGGTACGATGTCCTCGTGTCCATGTTATGACTGCAGCATATTTTTTTCCCGCCTTTACACAATACCGCACCGTGCTTGAATTGTTGAACAGAGTTGCGGCTTTCTTCAGCTGCAAATCCAACCAATCGTGCGATTTTATTTGAATGCGTCTGCGAATGCGTCATTAAGATTGGTTGTTTTTCTTTATCGTGAATAGTATCTTTGCGTTGTTCCTTCCTTCTTATATAATATAGTGTGTATCGTTTTTATTATCAATTTTTAAAATAATAAAAAAAGCAATAAAGTAATATATAATCATAATCATATTTTATTTTATTTTTTCTTATTTTATTTTTAATATTTGAAATTTTCTTTTGAATATCCAATCACGGCGCACGCAATTCGTTTTCCCGCATTTCCCGTTTTCAAGCTTTCCGCATTTGTCCCCGCGCCACAATCATCTTCATCTTCATGAATGATTAACCCTCGACCAATAATGTTGCACTTTGTTCCTCTCAATTTTATCACGTTGTCATAGAATACATACTTTGCTTCGCCTTTGCCATTTGTTACTATATTTCCAAGATCGCCAACGTGTCGTTCTTTTACACCTGGACACCCGTGATTTTTACCAAACGGGTTGAAATGAGCGCACATGCTTGTGCACTTGTCTGTTAAATCGCCGGCTTCATGCACATGGAACCCATGTTTGCTTTTTGGTTTTAATCCCGTAATATTTAATTCGATTTTGATTCTATTTTCTTTACTTTCTTCGCTGAACTTGACCGTTCCTTTGACTGCTGCGGAGTCAGTAAATACGGCAATTGCATAAATTTCTTTATCCATTTTTATTTTTTTATTTGATTATTTTTTTATTTTTATATTATTTATATTCTTTATTCATTGTTTTATCTAATTTTTTTTATTTTTCCTATTTTTTTTACGCGTTGTTTTTTGTCTATTTTTTTTCTTTTTTCCACCACCACCGTTCATTCTTTTTTTTGAATTCTTTAATGTTTTATTCTTTACCACGTCATTCTTTACCACGTCATTCTTTACCGCGTCATTGATCCACGCAATAATATCTTTTGGTTCGCGGGGCGTATTCGGCGGTAAATCAAACGACCTAAACGGTTTTCCGTCTTGGCTAAAACGAATATATCGAATGGTGGGATAGCCGTCGATACTGCCGAATATTTTTTTGTCTGGATGATTATTGTAGTCGGCTTCTTCAATCGAACCCAGGGTAAGTAACCCTTCAAGCTCTTTGCTAAAATCGTCTGATGTAATAATATCGTTTTCAAATTTTGGCATCAGTGTTTTGCAGTGCCCGCACCAACTCGCGTGTATTATAACGACACACGGTCCTTTTGGATTTTTCATTTTAGGATCATACGCAAGTTTAACCATTACTTCGTTTCTACTTTTATAAAAAATATAAAATCTAACAAAAAAATACAAAAAAATAAAATATATTTATATAAAAAATATTTATATATAAAATTAAATATATTTTATTCTTTACTTATAATAATAATATAACAAATATAACAAATATAACAAATATAATACAGTTGGTTATTTTATAAAAATGGTAAATATTTCAATACCACAAATATCGAGTCAAATTTCAAACACGCTATTGTTTACGGTTTTAGTTTTTATTCTAGGACTTTATTTCGTGGTAAATTATTCTGTTTCAGCAGAAGGTTTCGTGAGCAATCAGCCGCACAGGTGCCCAAATATTTTAATACAAAAAGGCACTGAAATCTACTTGTATAATTCAAAGGTCGCTAAAGTTCCAGGAGTAAATCCCATCAAGTTCAACAATTTAGAAGATTATGTAGAATTCACGAAATGGCAACGAAGTCAAGGAATCGTTTGTCCGGTTTTGTATCTCCAACAAACAAACGACGCTCAGGGGAAAAATATTTATAAAATACGCCCGTCCCCCGTCGATTTACAAGGCGGATTGCCGCCCATGATTGACACGACATTGGGTCCCGGAAAAAATCGTTTGCCACCGATTACAAAGCTTATGGACTCGAATCGAAATGATCCGCCGTTCAATACAAATTCGTATCCCGGGTTTGACGCGTCCGGTTTCAATATGGGCGACGTCACTCCGCTAGATGCTCTCAATTTCATTCAGCAAGATTCCGGCATGAGCCCGAACCCCATGGATCCGAACTGGGGAGGTCCGAAATTCACCCAACATTTAATTGATTCGGGGTACTATGAAGGCGACCAAGTCAGTTTGTACATTCCTTAAAAATATAAATAAATATAAATTTGCGTTTAAATAAATTTCCAATATATTTTTTGTAAAATTTTAAATATTAATAATATATATAAACAAACATTTAGTAAAGTTATGAATAAACAAAAAAGGATTTCCCTTTCCGCTCCTCAATCTCGTGGTACTAGAATGCGAATGTTATCAAAATCCACTCAGACGTCTGGTTTAGGTTCATTATCCGCAAATGTCCCGGTCAATATTACATTTCAAGGACAAGATTTAACTGTTGAAAAATATAATGATTTTTTCAAAAAAAATGATAATTATACAAATGCAAACTTTAAAAACACGGCAATATATGGTCAGAATTTTGAGGGAGTAATACTTGATGGAGCAGATTTTACAAATACAAAAAATAATACTTATCCTACTAAACCTTCTGTTAGTTTTATAGGTGCGTCACTTGAAAATGCAATTTTTATAGGTGCGTCACTTGAAAATGCAATTTTTACAGGGGCTAATCTTAGAGGTGTAAATTTTACAGGGGCAAATCTTAGAGGTGTAAATTTTACAGGGGCAAATCTTAGAGATGCAAAATTTGTAGGTGTAACTAATCTGCAAAATGCAAACTTTACAGGGGCAACTCTTATAAATGTAGATTTTACAGGGGCAAAAAATGTGCTTTTGAATACAAATTTTACAGATGCAATTTTTTCACCACCATTTAATACTTCAGAATGGGCAAAATGCAATAGTTATGCATTTCAATGCAGAAATATTGATACAGTGTCTGACGCAGATCTTAAAGCTAAAATTACAGAAAACCCAACAAGATATTGTAATGAAGTAATGGGAAGAAGTTGCGGAGACAAAGGAAATAGGGAATCAACTTTTGATAGATGGAAGACACAAGGAGGCAAATGTCTTCCTGTTGAAGAAGTAAAAGGTTCTACTTTTGATCCTAGTTGTAGTACAGGGTGTCAAAAAACTAACACAGAATGTGTTTTTTGTTGGTCTGCTGTAATATGTCAGTAATTCAAGTAGATGTTCAATAAATACTTTCGTATATTTTCAATACAAGTTGACGTAATTTTGCGCGATTTGCCATTCGTTTCAATGCATATTTTATTCAGACAATGGGCGTTTTGTTCGAATGATTTTATAAGCTGTCCTATCGTTTTAAACTCATTCATAATGGCAATTGCCGTTTTCGAACTTATTCCCGGTATCGTGGACAACATGATGACTCCAATATTTTCTGGCGTGACATTTGCATTTTTTTCTTTTTTTACTTTTAGCACGCTGCAATAATCGTATGGGTATGGTTGTGCTTCTACTGCTACAACTTTATCAATTCCTCTCTCATTATTATCTTGATTTGTCTCTAACTCTAACTCAATGTGAAACTGCATATTCTCGTTATTTTCCGCGACGGTAGTATCAGAATTGGAATTGGAATTAAAAGTAGAAGTAGAAGTAGAAGAAGTAATATCATTTTTATAATATGGCATTTTTTTAGAACCAGATTCTGAGTTTGTTCTAGCCATTTCGCGCTCCAACTTGTCTGCCCAGCTCCAAACCAATTCGCACGTCTCTACAACATTCATAGTTCTCATGACCGAAAATCCCTTGTAATAAAGAATAGAAAACATGGAAGATAGCAGCGTTTTTTTATTAATTCGACTGAACTGATTCTCTCGATACTTTGAAAGGTCGCCTTCAATGAGATAAACAATGTTATGATTTGGAACGGCTTGATACCCATCCAGTCGAAATGACTGTTCGGCGTATCTGCCGTCTTTGATGCTGGATGCCAAATCATTTAAACTTTTTCTCTCGAATATAAGCAACTCATCTCCAATTTCATTCTCGTTTTTATCCGTTTCTATAAATTCAACATCGCCGATTTTCAAATTATCCACTTTTAATTTTACATTATTATTGTTTTTATTTTTATCATTATTATCATTTGAATCGTTCATCATTTTTAGTTGCAACAATGCAATAAGGTCCTTCTCTCTAAAATCCACCTTGATAAGCAACATTTTTATTAACAAAAAATATATTTATTTAATTTATTTAATATTATCATTTATGAAAAAATCTCTCTATTATTTTTTCATAAATATTTTATTTACTTTTTTTGATATGTGTCGCTTATCGCTCATTGCTTATCGCTCATTGCTTATCGCTCATTGCTTATCGCTCATTGCTTATCGCTCATCGCTCATCGCTTATCCTAAGTTTGTGCCGTATGCGCGCCGTCCTGCGTCAATGTACGGGGTCCAGTTGAACAAATAGTTGGCGTTCAGAGCCGGAACTGCAATCATGTGTCGGCGACCAAACGGAATCATAAATCCAGTCGCCGACGGTTGCGACCCTCCTTTTCGCATACCACCGCCGTTGTCCGTGTTTGTATACATGCCATTTGTACTTCCAGTTGCGCTAAAGATCGCCTTGCGAGCAATTGCAGATCTGCCATTTTGACTTCTAGGAGTATTTCGTGCCATTATTTATTATATTATTTTTATACTATACCATAACATAAAAATATTTATTTATTGGCTATTAATTTCATTTTCATTAATTTGTTAAATTTGTTAATAATAATAAATAAATTCTTAAATAAATCGTAATAAAATTACTAAATTATAAATTCAAAAATAGTTATAATAAAAAATATAAAAATTATTATAAATATTTTTTATAATTTGTGATTTTAAGTATTTAAAGAATATCTTCATGTTATTTATATAAAAATACAATTGAAAATAAAATGAGCCAAAATTCTGGAAAACCTTCTTCGTCAGACGGTAACGGTAACGCTAACGCTAATAACAACACCAATGCCAGCAATGGTGCTGCTGCAACTGCCGGCGGGTTTCGTCTGCCATCCAACATGTGCATGCAACATGCATCCAAACTGGCAATCGTTGAAGACCGACCCATTATGCTTGATTATTGGACCCAGTCCATCGAAAAAAAAGTAATTATTGGCGTCAAGGAAAACGGAGAGAAGCTTCTAGTCAAAAGTGAAGAGGAGTATACGAGTCCAATCGGAAAAATATTTAAGATTGAGTCCGAATACATTATTCTCACCGAGAATTCAATTTACATTGTATCTTCCGACATTCAGTCCAACAGAATCAATTAATTTTCTTGGTTGATTACATGTAAATAAATCATTTACATTTTTTTATTTTTATTATAAAAATGTAAATGGTGTAAATAGTAATAAATATAGTAATTGTAGTAATTGTATTTGTGTTATACAACTTTTAAACGGGAGAAGCTTGAGCTATGAGCGGGGATTCATGTTGTAAAGGTTGTGGCGCACTTTGTCCAAATCCCAAACCCATTCCTCCCGTTTTATAGTACCTTTGTTTCGCAGATTTCAACATGGATGCTGCCCTCGCTCTTCCTTTTCCTCTTCCTCTTCCTCTTCGACTTCCTTTGGATGATGATGACCTTGTCATTTTTTTATTTCGTTTCACGCTCATGCGACGACGATGCGTAATGTTATGACTACCACCGCGAATTCGTTTCATATTTTTTATTTCCTGCATTACTCCCACATAAGCGGCAAATTGATACATGGACTGATTTTCGTCAGGAGACAACCCAAATTGATCTATTCTTGCCTTTTCAGTAGCAACGGCAGCTTGAGCGGCCGCCTCAAAACGAGATACGGGGTATTCGCGACTTGCCTTGAAAAATGTTCCCAATGGAAAATTGGCTTGCATGACACCTGCTGGTGATTTATATAACAACGCTCCGTCTGGATAGCGAGCGTATACTTTCCATCCACTTGGAAGCATGAAATTGCTTGCATCAAAGGGTATTTTCAATGTAGCATCATTCATAGTTAGCGCGCCCACTTTATTAAAATAATAAACATAAACGTCATTATTTGTATCCACTGCATTATTTCTATTTGTAACCTGATACCCACTTTTAAGTTTAAGGCGGAGAAAATCAATAAAGTTATCGGGTGTTCGCCACGGGTTAGATTCTTTGTTCCAAGTAAGAAATGATGAAAACTTTGCCAAATTTGCTCTGTCAATTGGATCTGCATTTTGTTTGGCATTAGAATTTGATTTTACACCGGTTTGAAGCGGTCCGGGAGTTCCAACAGGCGATTCAATGTATGCCGACATTGCATACCGTAATTTTGGAACATCTCTGGATCCAGGTTCCATATATACTCGTCGCATTGTGTCTGGGTCAAAATTTCTTAATAAATTTGCTAAATCTGTATATCGGTTCTCATCAAAATTGTATAACATTGGATCTTTTCGAAAAATTTTTTCATATGTAAGTTCCTTTGCAACAGGTCCATTTGCATCACGACCCGTAATCTCTACCAACTTGAAATCATTTAGATCACGAGCAGCTTGTGGTTGTTGTGGCGGCGCTTGTGGTTGTTGTGGCAGCGCTTGTGGTTGTTGCATCGCAATTCCCATTTGTTGTATTTGTTGTTGTACACTTTCAGCAATTGATTGTTCAATTATTTGACCCTGTTGTAATGCATTAGCAATTCTTTCATCAGCTGCATTATTCATCATTAATGTAACCCGATCACCAGCAAGTAATACGTCGTTTAAAGCATCTCTCGCCTCCTCGTCTTGTTGAAAAGCTGCGATTACATCGGCCGCAGTATTCATTCTATATAAAAATTATGTATATAAAAAATTATTTAGTTATATAATTATATAGATATAAAAATATATAAAATTTAATATATATAGTTTATTACAAATACGTAAAAATGTATAAACTATAATCAATTTATGAAATAAAATAAAATAATATATTGATTATTTTTACCTAAATATATTCTATTACATATCCTATATCGTTATTCCATGTATATATAATTACTCATTTCATTAAAATTCATTAAAATTCATTAAAATTCATTAAAATTCATTAAAATTCGTTATATTATATCGACGAATTCGAATATAGTAAATATTTTCCAATGAGTGTGTTTGATTCTAATACTTGTTCTGGCGACATGCGAACAAACCATCCAAACGCCGTTCGCCGCAGTAATTCGCGTTCGGGAATGTAGAGTCCTAGCGCATTCGCATCCAAATCAACGTCTTGGTCGCCCATCAAATCATCGATTAAAATCGCATTTCCACCCGATGCCGTCTGAATTCCAAACATGGTGGAAGTAATGGCGCTCATATTCCCGTTGATGATTTCAGAGTAGCACCATCGCCCACACTCTCCCAGAAAATCCATTTCATTGGTATAATCCTTTGAAACGAGCACTTCCAGGTAAGAAACGTATTTCTGAATGACGGGACTGTTTCGTTTACATCCCATGATTTCAGTGCTCGGGAAAAATTCTGCAACGGCGCTCACGGACGAGGTTGCGCGCATTTCACCGACAAAAGCGGATGCAGGAAGCAACGCGTTATTATACACCGCAATCAAGTCGCGGAAACAGATGAATGACGGGGGCACGCGCATGCCGCCATACATTTCCAGCAATTTTGCAAATGCGAGTTCTCTCAAATGCGGGCGAAGCGGAGACGGTAAATTTTGCGCAGCCGGCGTCCATCCGGGCATCAATTTGTTAAACGACGCGTCATCGATGATACAGACATGAAACGAGTCGCTGCATTTTTGAATGATACTTCGTATTGTCAAGTAAATGTAGGGCTGGTTTAATTCGGTGCTGTTTCTGGAGCCGTAGTTTAGCCAGCGCCTAGAATTGACGTCATACTCAATATGAATCCACAAAATCGGTTTTGAATTTTTCTTATTGAAAATTGTATCGTAGTGTTCATCGTTGAGTAAATATTTTCGAATTAAATCATTTTCGTCTAAAATCTCTCCGTTTCGTGCCGAATTTTTATACTGCATGCACATGAATGCAATGAAAAAAATTACAACATAAAACAAAATATTACCGATATAATTTGACATGTTTATACTCCTATCTCTCTTTATTTATTTTATTATTTATTTTATATTATAATTTATATTATAATAATTATTCCTTCTTATTTTATTCCTATATTTTTAATTCTTTTTATTTATATTTTATTATATTTTATATATTTTATTTATTTATAAAAATAGAAT
>Ga0247722_10001844_pt1 | contig 11350 bp, 20 predicted proteins | sample MSEWelMarce3H_FC_FD_189094 | JGI IMG/M metagenome (GOLD analysis project Ga0247722, IMG submission 189094) | Subsurface sediment microbial communities from gas well in West Virginia, United States - MSEEL Well Study Marcellus 3H_FC | ecosystem: Environmental > Terrestrial > Deep subsurface >... | reverse complement strand
TAGTGGCGGCACAGGTGGTACAACTACATTTGGTACAAGTACATTGACTTGTAATGGTGGTACTGGTGGAACTAATAATGGCGGTGGTGGAACTGGAGGTTCTGCAACTATTACTGTTGGTTCAGGTTTATCTATTGCGGGTGGTAATGGTGGTGGTGCGCCTGCTGGTGCGGCTAATAATTATGCTGGCGGTATGGGTGGCTCATCTGCCCTTGGTGGAAATGGTAGTAATGGCGGTGGTGACAATGCAGGAAAACCAAATGCTCAACCCCAAGCTGGAAGGGCAAATACTGGTGGAGGTGGTGGCGGTGCGGCTTTTTCCTCAAGTTTTGCCGCTGGTGGTGGTGGTGCTGGCGGGTATATTGATGCCATCATTACTTCACCATCTGCAACTTATTCGTATGCTGTAGGTGCTGGCGCTTCTGGTGGTACTGGCGCTGGAGGTTCAAATTTTGCCAATGGTGCGGCTGGTGGCTCTGGCGTAATTTATATTACCGCATATTTCTAAGGGTAGAACATGGAAAGATATGCAATTATTAAAAATGGAATTGTTGTAAATACGATTGAGTATGAAGAACAACCTACAAATCCTCCTGCTGGATTTGAAGATGGATATATTGCCATTCAAACAGATCAAGCAAGCATTGGGTGGGTATATACAAATGGAACATTTACAAATCCTAATCCAGTTGTGGTAACTGAAACTACATCAACACAATCGTTAACTGACATGATTCTTAACGATACAGCAGAATTAGCAAAACTCAAACAAGCATTAGGGATAGCATGACCCCAGAACTACAAAAGTATTACGAATCCCGATTTGAAATGATGGGGATGGAAGGCTGGAAGGAATTGTGCATAGATATTGACAATATGATAGAGTCGCTCAATAATCTAAGCGTTATTCCTGATGAAAAGACCTTGATGTTCAAAAAAGGTGAACTTTCCATCTTGACTTGGCTGAAAACCTTGAAAGAGGTCAGTGAACGAGCCTACGAGGAATTGAATGAAAAGAATTTATGAATTTGTCTGCGAAAGTGGACACAGAATTGAGAGGTACTGCGATTATGAGGCGCAGGAAACTCAATGTGAGTGCGGTGGTACAGCCAGTCGCACAATCTCTGCTCCAAGCATTAACTTGGAAGGTTGGTCGGGTCATTTTCCATCTTCATGGATGAAATTTGACAAGAAACATCGTGATAAGTTGGTGCAAGAGCGTAAAACCGCAACATAAGCATTTATGCCGTTGTGTATCCTAGAACCCAAAAGTGGCAGGAAAAAGGAAAAATATGTTGATAGATAACCCAGATGAGATGTTAGGTGAGTTAGAGACTGTTGAAAAGCAGAAACTTGAAACCAGTATTGAGCCGATGAGTAATGACATTCCCGACAAATATCGGGGCAAAGAGTTGTCAGACATCATCAAAATGCACCAAGAAGCTGAGAAGCTGATTGGAAAGCAAGCCCAAGAAGTTGGTGAAGTACGCAAATTAGCAGACGAACTCATTAAGCAAAACCTTGCTGGTAAACCTCAACCTATTAAAGAGGAAGAACCTGAAGTAGATTTTTTCGAGAATCCACAGGCGGCGGTTCGTAAAACTGTTGATAACCATCCTGATGTACTTGCGGCTAGACAAGCTGGTCAAGAGTTCAAAAAGATGCAAATTCAGCAAAAGTTAGCGGCAGAACACCCTGATTTTGGTCAGATTGTTCAAGATGCAGACTTTGCAAATTGGGTGAAATCTTCACCTATTCGCATTGGTTTGTACGCTAAAGCTGATGGTGAGTTTGACTATGACAGTGCTAATGAATTGCTGAGTACCTATAAGCAGTTGAAGGGCGTTAAGGCTAAACAGACTAATGAAGCAGGGGAAACTCAGCGCAAGTCAAACCTTAAAGCGGCAACAGTTGATGTAGGTGGCAGTGGGGAGTCTGGAAAGAGAGTCTATCGCAGGGCAGACCTTATTCGGCTGAAGATGACTGACCCAAACCGCTACGATGCCTTGAGTGAAGAAATCATGCAAGCGTATCAAGAGGGTAGGGTTAAATAACTTAACTTTTGATTTTATTGGAGTACACAAATGGCAACATCATTTTCCCCCACAAACTCAGTCACAGTAACAACTGCTGACAAATTCATTCCTGACATTTGGTCAGATGAAATCGTAGCGTCTTACAAGAAAAACTTGGTTCTTGCTAACCTCGTTATGAAGATGAACTTCAAGGGCAAGAAAGGTGACACTGTTCACATTCCTGCACCTACCCGTGGTTCTGCTTCTGCTAAAGCCGCTGAGTCAGCAGTCACTTTGATTGCCGCTACTGAGTCTGAAGTCACTGTATCTATCAACAAGCACTATGAATATAGCCGCTTGATTGAGGATATTGTTGAAGCACAGGCTTTGAACTCTATGCGTCAGTTCTATACTTCTGATGCTGGTTACGCCCTTTCTCGTCAAGTTGATACTGACTTGATACAGTTGGGTCGTACAGCTAATGGTGGTTCTACTGGTGCTCAGTACGGCTCTGCTTTCATCGGTGGTGACGGCACAACTACCTTTGACTACACCGCAAACACCAACACTGGTAATGCGTCTGCTCTGACTGATGCTGCTATTCGCCGCACCATTCAGCGTTTGGATGACAACGATACTCCTATGGACAATCGTTTCTTCCTGATTCCTCCCTCAAGCCGCAACACTTTGATGGGTCTGGCTCGTTACACCGAACAAGCATTTGTCGGTAATGGCGATGCTATCAAAAATGGTGAAATCGGTAACCTGTATGGTATCCCTGTGTTCACTTCCAGCAACGCTGATTCAGCATCTGCTACAGCCGCTTTCCCAACTAGCGGTTCTGCTATTGCTCGTGTCTGCTTGATGGGTCACAAGGACTCTATGGTTCTGGTTGAGCAAATTGGCATTCGTTCACAAATTCAGTACAAACAAGAGTATTTGGCTACTCTGTTTACATCTGACACTTTGTACGGCGTTGCCGCTTTGCGTAATGCCGCTACTGTGGGTGCGGCTAAGTCCTCATCCATGTTTGCTTTGGTTGTTCCTAGCTAATAGCAATTTCCCCCTGCCTTAGTGGTGGGGGGGATTTTTTAACTTATTTAGGAGAAATTAAATGGCAGCAGCAACAGCAGTCGTTTCCCGTAGGGGCAATGACCAATTTCGTGGATTGTTTACAGATACTTGGGATGTTTCATGTACTTTAGATACGGCATCAATTGCCACTACAGCTACAACTACAGACACAGTAACTGTTGCAGGAGTAGCTTTGGGTGATATGGTTATCGGTATGTCTATTGGCGTTAGTGAGGCAGGATTGATGCGTAGAGCATATGTTTCAGCCGCTAACACAGTGACTATTGTTTCTATTAACCCAACAGGAAGTTCTATTAACTTAGACTCAACTACATTGCAACTCATCATTGGTCGCCCTGTAAATTAAGGGTAGAGGGGGGGGCTAGTCCCCCCTTTCTAATTTGGAGGTTTTATGGCTACTTTTCGTTGTCTTCAGTCTGGTAATTGTGTGACTTTTACCCTTCAGCATGATATTGACTCTATGGAGGGTCATCAAGGTTATGTTAGGGTAGATGAAGAAGGAGTAACCATAGAGTCTGTAGAATCAGAATTTAGAACAGATACCGCATTTGCGCCTGTCATTCCAACAATTAAGCGTATGGGAAGACCCCGAAAGGTTGCAAATGTCTGAAATTGACGCAAGAGATTTTGGTAGATTAGAGGCTCAAGTAGAGACTCTACATGGTCAAGTAACTCAATTGAGTAACGATGTAAAAGCCTTACTTGAACTTGCCAACAAATCTAAGGGTGGGTTTTGGATGGGAATGGTCATTGCATCTACCCTATCAGGAGTTGTTAGTTTCTTTGCTTCAAGGTGGTTAAAGTGAAAGAAGGACTTCTTTCAGGTAAGGTTTGCCCACTTCCTACTCAGGACATAGTGTTAAACCTGAAGAACAGAAACAATGCTTTCAAGAACTTTGGGTATGGTGCGCCTAACCCAGATGAACCTAATGAAGCGTTTTGGCTAAAGAAAGCCAAGATGTATAACGCACCTACCGATGTGGTTAAAACCATGCTTTGCGGTAACTGTGCGGCATTTATTCAGACTCCCAAGATGATGGAGTGCATCAAAGGCGGCTTGGAAAAAGGCAAGGATTCAGAGAATGAACTTGACTATGACCAGCAGTTTATTGATGCCGCTGATCTAGGTTTCTGTGAGTTGTTCCACTTCACTTGTGCGGCGGCTCGCACTTGTGATGCTTGGAAATCTGGTGGTTCAATTAAAAAGGATTGATATGAAAGCTAAACCCAAAACTCCCGCTAAAACCCCCAAAAAGGGTATTCCAGTATCTATTATGGTAGCTATTGGCAAACCAAAAATGCCAATGCCTATGAAGGGTAGTAGGACTGCTACCAACATGATGAAAAAATCTTCAAGAGGCAAATAATGGCATCTTTAACCACTCCAATCACACTCCTGAACGCAGTTGGCGCTACAGGTGAATCTAAAGCTGTTCAAGTTGATACAGGTCAACCAGCATTCTTGCAAGTTTCGGGTATTACATCAGCTACTGTTGCATTGCAAGGTAGTCTTGATGGTACTAACTGGGCAACCATTGGCACTGCTTTGACTGCTAACGGCATCGTTACTGTTCAAAATGCTCCTAAGTATTTGCGAGCAAACTGCACAGTTTTTGTAACAGGCACGATTACAGCCAAAATCATGTACTAAGGAGAAACCCCATGAAGATGACTAAACCACAGAAGAAAATTAAGAAAGTCATGGGTGAATTCAAGGAAGGTACTTTGCATTCAGGCAAGGGCGGCAAAGTTGTCAAGAATCCTAAACAGGCAGTTGCCATTGCTTTGAGTGAAGCAGGAATGAGCAAGCCTAAAAGGAAGATGAAATGAAAACTGGACTCTATGCCAACATTAATGCCAAGAAACAACGGATAGCCGAGGGTTCTGGCGAGAAGATGCGTAAGGTAGGTAGTAAGGGTGCGCCTACTGCTGAAGCGTTTAAACAGGCGGCAAAGACTGCAAAGAAGCCTAAAAAGGTGAAGTGATGAAATCTCCAACTTGGCAAACAAAAGCTGGTCAAAATCCAAAAGGCGGCTTGAATGCCAAGGGTAGATCGTCTTATAATGCGGAAACTGGTGGCAATTTGAAACCTCCAGTAAAGTCGGGGGATAATCCTCGCAGAGCAAGTTTCTTGGCTCGCATGGGCAACATGGCTGGTGCAGAGTACAAGAATGGTGAACCAACAAGACTGCTTCTTTCGTTGAAGGCTTGGGGTGCAAACTCCAAGGAAGACGCAAAGACAAAAGCTAAAGCTATATCCGCAAGGAACAAAGCAAAGGCTGGAAGCAGATGACCTATTTAGAACTTGTAAATGATGTATTAGTTAGGTTGCGTGAGACAGCAGTTTCTACTGTTGTTGAAACCTCTTATTCTTCCTTAATTGGCAAGTTTGTTAATGATGCCAAACGTCAAATTGAAGATGCTTATGCTTGGAATGTTCTGGGTACTACTATCACCCTATCTACTGTTTCAGGCACATACCAGTATGCTTTAACTGGTGCTGGTCAGAAGTTCCAAGTTATTGATGTGATTAATGTCACAAGCAATGTTGGCATGAAGAATATTGATTTTGCTTCAATGAACCGCAAGCAGAATTTTTCTACTCCTGTTAGCGGTATTCCATACGAATACGCTTTTGATGGTGTAGATACTAACTACGACACTAAGGTAACTATTTATCCACGCCCTGATGGTGTGTATAGCATCCCATTCAGCTTAACAGTGCCACAAGCTACATTGTCTTCAGATTCAACTATTGTTGCTGTACCTGATGTTTTAGTTGTTCAGAATGCCTATGCTCGTGCTTTAGTTGAGCGTGGTGAAGATGGTGGTTTATCTTCTTCTGAAGCGTACCAGTTGTATAAAGCCATGTTGTCTGATTACATTGCTTTGGAAGGCACTCGTTACCCTGAGAATCAGGAGTTTGTGGCAGTATGAGCCAACAAATACAAACCTTTAGCGTTTCAGCGCCAGCACTTTATGGTCTGAATACGCAAGATTCACCTCTTGATCTTGCGGCTGGATATGCTTTGGTTGCAACAAACTGCATTATTGACCAGTATGGTCGCATGGGTTCACGCAAAGGTTGGTCAAGAGTCAATGCGTCTAGTGGTAATTTAGGCGCTAATGACGTTAAAGTCATACATGAGTTAGTGCAAACTGATGGAACTTTGACTGTCCTATTTGCTGGAAACAACAAGATTTTCAAGTTAAGTTCTACTAATACAGTTACTGAACTTACCTATGGTGGGGGGGGTACTGCTCCAACCATTACAGCAAGTAATTGGCAATGTGCATCCTTAAATGGAATCACTTACTTCTTTCAGACTGCTCACAATGCTTTGATATATGACCCTGCTGTTAGCACTACGACATATCGCAGAGTTAGCGAGAAAACAGGTTATGCGGCTACTGTGCCTGACGCTAATATTGTTATATCAGCGTTTGGTAGATTGTGGGCGGCAGACACTGTTACAAACAATTCTACTGTTTACTTTAGCGATTTGATTGCGGGTCATGTATGGTCTACAGGAACTGCTGGTAGTTTGAACGTAAACAATGTTTGGCCTAATGGTGCTGACCAAATAACTGGTTTAGCGGCTCACAATGGATTCTTGTTTATCTTTGGTAAACGTCAGATTCTTGTTTATGCTGGCGCTACTGCACCATCTACTATGACACTAAGTGACACTGTTGAGGGTATTGGTTGCATTGCTAGAGACAGCATTCAGACAACCAGCACTGATGTTTTGTTCTTGTCTAACTCTGGTGTCAGATCATTGATGAGAACAATTCAAGAAAAGTCTGCTCCTGAGAGAGATTTGTCTAAGAATATTCGTAATGACTTAATGTCTATTGTTGCTGGTGAGACATCGGCAAACATCAAGTCTGTCTATTCTGAGCGTGAAGCGTTTTACTTGTTGACTACGCCATCTACAAGCAGTGTATTTTGCTTTGATACCAAGGCTTATTTGCCTAATGGTGCGGCAAGGGCAACAACTTGGGACTCTATAACTCCAACGGCTTTTTTATCTCGCCGTGATGGTACTTTATACATTGGTAAGAATGGTTATATTGGTTTGTACGATACTTACCAAGACTACCAATCTTCATATCGTATGTTGTACTACACAAACCATGCTGATCTTGGCAATCAGAATGTAACTTCTATTCTTAAGAAGTTATCTATTGTCGTTATTGGTGGTACAAATCAGACTGTTACCTTTAAGTGGGGCTTTGACTTCAAGACAAACTATTTGTCTGACAACGATACCATTCCATCACAAGGTGAATCTTATTATGGAATTGGTCAATACAACAATCCTAATGGTCAAGTGGTGACAATTACTAATGCAAGTCCTGCTGTAATTACATCAGTTGATGGATCTGCTTTTGTGAACGATAACAATGTAACTTTGACAACAACTGGAACATTGCCATCAGGATTAAGCACAGCAACAACTTATTACATTGTGAACACATCTGGTACTACTTGTAATTTGTCTTCTACTTTAGGTGGTAGTGCAATCAATACAAGCAGTGCTGGTTCAGGAACTCATACACTTCAACATACTTCTTCTGCTACAACAACTGAATACTCTGACGGAGTTGCTTTACAGACTTTGGTTGTTTCGGCATCAGGAAGTGGCAAGGTTGTTCAAACTGGATATGAAACAAACATAAATGGTACAGCGTTGTCTATTCAAAAGATTGAAATTCAAGCCAAAAACGGCAAAGTAAGTTAAAGGGGTAACTATGTCAGACTACACAAAATCAACCAACTTTGCTACCAAAGACAACCTGTCTTCTGGCAATCCTTTAAAGATTGTCAAAGGAACTGAGATTGACACTGAATTTAACAATATTCAAACAGCTATTGCAACAAAGGCTGATCTTGCAAGCCCCACTTTTACTGGTACGCCATCATTGCCAACTGGTACAACTGCTGTAACGCAATCCTTTGGTACAAGTTCAACTTTGTTAGCAACAACAGAGTTTGTGCAAGCGGCACTAAAACTTTTATACCCTGTTGGAACAATTTACACCAATTCAAGCGTAAGCACTAATCCAGCAACATTGTTTGGATTTGGGACATGGACTGCATTTGCCGCTGGTCGTGTCATGGTTGGATTCAACTCTGGCAATGCGTTATTTGATACTGCCGAAGAAACTGGCGGTAGCGCAGACTCTATTGTTGTAAGTCACACACATACTGCAACTGTTACAGACCCAACGCACGTTCATGCAAGCCCAAATGGAACATCCTTTTTAACTGCGGGTGGAGGTACTGGCGGCACTATTGGAGGTAGTGGTGTTAGTGCATCGGGTGTTAATACAGCGGCGGCTTCAACAGGTATTTCAGTTTCTAATAGTACAACAGGTTCTTCAGGGACAAATACAAACTACCAGCCATACATTACTGTCTATATGTGGAAAAGGGTTTCATGAAAAATGTTTCATGTCATTTCTGTAATGTAGTATTCCAATCTATTAGATCGGATGCTATGCGCTGTGACTCTTGCAGACAAAAATATTTGCAAGAATATCGCAGAAAAGAAGAAACAAAATTAAGACGTAGACAAAGTAATAGAGGCATACGAGAAAGATTGTTTGCTGGATATGGTGGAAAATGTGTATGCTGTGGAGAAAATAAATTTGAATTTTTGGCTCTAGACCATGTAAATGGTGGTGGAAGGGAAGAAAGAAAAACAAGATCAACTCAACAAATAGCTCTAACGGCTATAAGAGATGGATTTCCTGATACATATAGAGTTTTGTGCCATAACTGTAATCAAGCAATTGGTTGGTATGGAAGTTGTCCACATGAGAAAGAGCGCACAGCATGATGATTCAAGACCCACAATTTCGAATTACTCATCATTTCAGTGATGGGTTGTATGCCAAAGAGTCATTCTTTACGGCGGGAATGGCAATCATGAAGCATACGCACAACTTCAGTCATCTGTCTATTTTGGCTCATGGCAAAGTTGCTGTATTGCGTGGTACTGAGATTGATATTGTTTCTGCTCCTGCTTGCATTGAGATTGAGGCTGGTGTTACGCATGGCGTAAAAGCCATAACTGATTGTGTTTGGTTTTGTATTCATGCCACAGACGAGAAAGACCCGTCTAAGGTGGATGAGATTTTGATTAAAGGGGATTGATATGCCATTCAGTGCAGTATTAGGATATTTAGGGGCGCAAGAACAAGCATCTGCTACAGAGGCGGCGGCTAACACTTCTGCGGCGGCTCAACGTGATGCGGCAAGAATGGCGGCTGAAGCGGCTAGATTTCGCCCTGTTGGGATTACTACCCGTTATGGTAGTTCTAACTTTCAGATGTCTCCTGAAGGCTACTTAACTGGCGCTGGCTATAACGTCAGTCCTGAATTAAAAGCCTATCAAGATCGTTTGATGGGTTTAACTGGTGGCGCTTTAACTCAAGCAGAACAGGCTCAACAACAGTATGCCCCTTTGTCTACAGCGGCTACAGGATTGTTTGGATTGGGTCAGCAGTATCTTGCACAAAGTCCTGAACAGGTTGCGGCTAAATACATTCAACAGCAACAGGACTTGCTTGCTCCTAGTCGTGAGCGTCAGATGGCTCAGTTGCAGAACCAGTTGTTCCAACAAGGTCGTAGTGGCTTGTCTGTAGGTGCTACAAGTGCTAGACCAAGTGGTGCGGCTGGATTGGGTGCTACAACACCTGAGATGGAAGCCTACTACAACGCTATTGCTCAACAGGATGCTCAGTTGGCGGCTCAAGCACAGCAAGCTGGTCAACAGAATGTTGCGTTTGGCGCTGGACTGTTTGGTACTGGTGCAGGGATGTTGGGTCAATACCAAGCTGGTCAGGTTGGCGCATTAAGCCCATTCTCAGCCTATTTGGGTGCTGGTCAGACCATTGAGTCACTTGGACAACAGCCTTTGGATATTGGCGCTCAGTTGGGCGGTAGAGCCGCTACTGCTGGTGCTAATGTTGGTCAATCATTGTTGCAAGGTGGATTGGCGGCGGCTAGAACACAACAGTCTGGTGCTGGATTTAGTCCTACCGCTGGTTTGTTATATGGATTAGCTAACAGTCCAAGACTGCAAACTGGATTTGAAAACTTGTTCAGTGGATTTGGTCAACCTAGTGGCATGACAGGAGCGCAGAATGATCTTTTAGCGGCTCAAGGTGGATACTATAGACAACAACCATCTGCATCTGCATTTTCATATGATGGACAACAAATTTAAGGAGTAATCATGGCAACCTCAGACATTCTCGGTTTATTTACTACTCCTGAACAGTACCAACTTGCTCAACAGCAAGCACAACAGGCGCAAGCTATTCAGTATGCAAATCTTGACCCAATGGCTCGTGCTAACTATGGGACTTTCCTTGCTGGTCAAAAGCTAGGTGGTGCTATTGGCGGTGCTTTGGGTGGTGAAGACCCACAGTTAAAGTTGATCTCTCAGCGTCAACAAATCATTGGGATGATTGACCCATCTAACCCTGATTCATTTGCGCCAGCTATTGAGGCATCCTTGCGTGGTGGTGACACACAAGCCGCTTATTTGTTGCGTAATGAGATGATGAAGGCAAAGGAGCAAGCGCAACAACAAGAGATTCGTGGCTTTGAGCGTGAGAAGTTTTTGCTTGATCGTGGTATGACTATGCAGACGCAAGGTCTAACCAACATGGCTAATGAGTTGGTTGGTCAACTTAAGAACCCTGATGGCACTATTAATGAGGAAGTCAAGGCTAAGTTGCTTTCATTCCCTCAAGGTCGTACAGCCATATCTGAGCAAGCTAAAGTTCTTCCTGCTTTGCGTCAAATAGGTGCGGCTGGCGCTGTTGAAGATGACCCATTCAAGATATTTACTCAAGACGCAACTATTCCTAAAAATGTTCAAACTCTTGCAACTCAATATTCAAGCAGTTTATCCAAGGGAAGGATTGACCCTGAGAAGGTTGATGTTAAGGTCAGGGAGTTGGTTGATATGACTCAAAGAATTCAGCAGTTTGAGCAGAACCAGCAACAGATTAAATCTCAACAAGAGATACTTAATGGGTTTAGACAACAGGGTCTTGAAAACTCTCAGCAAAGTTTAGCCCTCAGAGAATCTTTAGCTAACTTGCAAATGCAAAATATGAGGATTCAAACTCAATTAAGAGTTGATGAGTCTAATCGTAAAAAAGAAGATGCCAAAAATAAACCACTTGCCCCATCATTGCAAAAAGATGAAGGTAAAGAC
>Ga0247722_10001843_pt1 | contig 11361 bp, 11 predicted proteins | sample MSEWelMarce3H_FC_FD_189094 | JGI IMG/M metagenome (GOLD analysis project Ga0247722, IMG submission 189094) | Subsurface sediment microbial communities from gas well in West Virginia, United States - MSEEL Well Study Marcellus 3H_FC | ecosystem: Environmental > Terrestrial > Deep subsurface >... | reverse complement strand
CACTTCAATTTTTTGGAGTGGCGTTTTATTTTGGGGCTTACCACGAGGTTACGCTGCGCTTCATTCGGGGTCGGGCTGTATGCGTTACACGCCTAACCAGAAAGCCTGCCCTCGGTGCAAGATGCTGCATCCTTATGCCGATTTTAACTTAATAAACATTAATATGCTTTCATTTAATAATGATTATTGTAATTGCCAACACAATAGGTTTATTTAGTGATGTATAAAACAGAATAATGAAACACAAAAACCTAAACTCAATCAATTTTTATACACGTGAAAGCACCGAACAATTGGATAAAAACTAGCCCATTTGATCAATTAAAATCAATTAAAAAAGGTGAAACAAAACAGGTTTTGAGTTTCGTAAATAAGTAAGTTAGCAATCATACTATGACTAGAATGCGACCAAGAACTGAACTGAAAAAATTGACTATTAAAAATAAATCGGACAAGCGGAATAACGACAAACAAAGTAAGCACCCAAAAAACAATAATGACAATAGTAAAAAAAATAATGACAGGTGTGTTATTCATTGCAATGTCAGTATCACTTTTTTCCTTTGACCTACCAACCGGTTTGTTTAAAGCAGGTAGCAACCCAAAAAGCTATGAAATGGGTATTGAAAAAGGTTCGGGACAAGACGGCAAAAAAGCAGCGACCATCAAATCAATCGCTAAAAAAAATAAAGGCTTCGGGTCTTTAATGCAAAATTGCTTACCCGACAATTATCTTGGCAAGAGAGTTCGCCTGTCGGGAATGGTAAAAACACAAGTTGTTTCTGACTGGTCAGGCCTTTGGTTTCGCATTGACCAAAAGGGTTCACAACAAAATCTTGGCTTTGACAATATGCACAATGGCAAAAAGGATAGGTCAATTAAAGGAACAACTGCATGGACAAAATATGAAATCGTTTTAGATGTTCCTCTTAATGCTTCCTATATTGCTTATGGTGCTTTGCATGTTGGGACAGGACAAATTTGGTTTGACGACTTCAAATTTGAAGTTGTAAACAACAGCATTCCGACAACAGGAGAAGGAAAAGATACTTTGATGTCAAGCAAAGACCCTGTTAATCTTGACTTTGAAAAGTAATTGCATCTGTAGAACGACAGAAACACAAACAGTTAACACGGGTTTGCCAAAAGTGGGGGGAGTCAGAGCTCCACAGACACATTTGTGGTTCAAAACTCCACCATTGCAAAGCACCGAACCCATAATGCTTTGGGACATTGTTAACTTGAAAGCAACATCAAGAAACTAACTTTGACAACTAATGAGAAAGAACATCTTCCAATTTATTAAATATGCTTTGCTGTTATGCTTAGTTGCCTATACGCTTGCAGTTTTTATTCCAAGAAGTTATGATGTCACTCAATTGCATAAACGAAAAGGGACTCAATATTGGTACTTGAAAACGGGTTCAAAGATTGCCTATACGCTGGTATCTGCCAAAGGTCTAAAGAAACCTTTTCCTATTATTTATTTGCAAGGTGGACCTGGAGGATTTATTACTGATAGAAATATTAAAATGTTGGCACCGCTTTCAGAAGACGGTTTTGATGTTTTTTTATACGACCCAATTGGCAGTGGGCAATCAGAAAGATTATCAAACATTAATGAATATACTGCTGAACGACATAAAAAAGACTTAGAAGAACTAATAAAGAAGATAGGTTCAGAAAAAGTAATTTTAATTGGTCAATCGTGGGGAGCAATTCTTGCTACATTGTTCATCGCTGACAATCCCAACAGTGTTGAGAAAATAATTTTTACTGGAGTACCATCAATCCAACCCATGAGAAAAGAATTACTTGACATTAAAGCACCTGATAGTTTACAATTGAAAAATCCGCCATACACAAACAGAGAAGCCAACGAGAAAACACAAAACATTAGATCAAGCGCGACTGCATTTTGGGCAAGAACTTTCGGTAAGAAACTTGCAACAGATAAAGAAGCGGACGATTTTCAAACTTATCTTAATAGTGAATTGAACAAAGCAACAGTGTGTGATATTTCAAAGGCATTGGAGGCAGAAGGCGGGGGAGGTTTTTATGCACAAGTGATGACCGTTCAAAGTTTAAATGAAATTCAAGATACAAGGCCGAAACTAAAAGGATCCAAGATTCCAATCTTGCTTATGAAAGGAGACTGTGATAATTGGCAGTGGGGTTTTATGAATGAATATTTAGAACTCTTTCCAAATCACCAGTTGAAAATTATTCCAAATGCTGGGCATTCAATTTCAGTTGAGCAACCCGAACTATATTTGAAAATCATTCGTGAGTTTTTGAATCAGTAATTTCAAAATGGTAGCAAACTTGACACTTCAAACCTTCGTGGACAGAAAATCACGAACCGCTAACAAGTGGTTTGCACTAATTGGGTTTCCGGGATTCGCAGATATATTTGTGAAAGTGATAGTTTAGTCCTACGAATAAATTTTATTGCTAAAACTAGACACCAAATACTCCCCAAGAACGTTAGCTCAAATTTAAATTGACAAAAAAATCATAAAATGAAAGTAAATCAAAATTTGTATATCTCATAATAATAGAACCATGAAGACAAGTGCTTTTGGACAAAACTTGGCTTTACCTTCAACGAACAATTTTCTGAAAGCAGAGCATTGTGTTTAGTTCTCAATGACAGAATTATTTATACTATGCATATTACTCATGAAATGTTTAGTACTTTTACGAAAAGAACTATTGCAGATGGGACAACAACACCAGTTTTAAACGCTATAGAAGTGAACAGCAGAGAACAAGTGGATCAAATTGTAAAACTTGCTCTTGAAAACGGAGTAGCATGATATAGACAAAGTTTTGAACGCGGTTGGATGTATTACAACAGTTTTGAAGACCTTGACGGATACCAATGGGAAATCATGTTTACCGACACATATCAAATACAACAATAAAATAATGACACAAGAAAGTATAAAAATAAATGTAACCGTGTTAGCTGATAAGCAAAAAGTTTGGGACTATTACACACAACCCGAACACATTACTAAATGGAATTTTGCTGACCCAAGTTGGCATTGTCCGACAGCAACAAACGATTTGAATGTTGGTGGACAGTATATAGCAAGAATGGAAGCCAATGACGGAAGTTTTGGTTTTGATTTTGAAGCTGTTTATACAGACATACGACAAGGTGATGGTTTTACTTATGAGTTTGGCGGACGACAGGCAACTGTTGAGTTTAAAGAAACAAACTTACAAACAGAAGTAACAATAACTTTTGACCCAGAAACAGAAAATCCAATTGAATTGCAGAGAAATGGCTGGCAAGCAATCTTAAACAACTTTAAAAAATATACAGAAACTAATTAACAGAAGAAGAAAAACTGCTACTAACAGCCATTTGCCCCAATGGAGGCTGAAGTGCTTTTATCAACATTTGTATTTAGTTGACTGTTAAGTGCTCCGAAATGCGCCAAGCCGCAAACCGTTCGCGATTAGTTTTACCCAAACGAGAAAATATTTATTAAATTCAATCAAAAATATAATGACCAGATTTTATTACTTTAAGGTTACTTTTTTATCAATTTCTGCTGGGCTTTTTAGTGGAATGGTCATATATGGATTATTTGATATTGATTTTTCAACTAAAGAAGCATTAATAAAATTGATATCTAAATCTCTCTTTACGGCAATTGGAACGGGATTGATAATGGGAATATTGAATGTGGTTTTCAAAATTGGTAATTTCCAAAAAAGAGAAAACAAACATCACGGCTAAAAGAAGAAGTAAATCATACCCATGCATTGAATATAAAATCGAACCACTATATAGCTTATGGCAAAAAGCAGGTTAAATTGTTCAATGCAACTTTGTGCTTCTTATCAAGTATAGTATTGGCAGTTCGTTTCGTGATTCGAAATCGTTAACTTCTTTTTGTTGCAAAACGTAAAAGGACATTTTAAGACGACACACAGAATCATGAATAAAAAAATTAAGACTAAAATGACACATTAGATCATGTTATGACATCCAAAATAAAAACAATACAATTTGTAAGACTTATTTTACTGGTGATGGTAACTTTTTTAATTACACAAGACAGTATTGCTTGCAGTGGATACAAAATAACAATCGGAAACAGCACATTTTTTGGAAGTAACCACGATGCTTGGTTTACAACGCCTCATATTTGGTTTGAAAACGCAACAAATAGCAAATACGGTGCAGCATTTACAGGAGCAAGATTTGACGGAGAAAACGGATATGCCCCGCAATCAGGAATGAATGAAATGGGTCTCACATTTGAAAGACTTGTTGCATTCCACCCCAAACAGGAAAGTTTTGCAAATAGAAAAACTATTTCAAATCCGACTAAGTATTTAAAGGATATTCTTCATTCTTGTAAATCAGTAGATGAAGTTAAAGATTATATTAGTAAATACGACCACAGCTATTTTATTGGAGACGTTTTTATTTACGTTGACAAATCTGGCAAGTATCTAATTGCTGAACCTTACACTTTGACAATAGGAAATGAACCAACCTACGTTATCGCCAATTTTTGTCCTTCCATAACGCCAGAAAAAAATGCCAATAAACTTGACAGATACCGTAACGGTGTAGCATTTATAAATTACGGAATTGACACTACACTTGATTACTGTACCGCCTTGTTAGATACTATGCACGTTTGTAGAAATAAAATTGGTGATGGAACACTGCTTTCTTCTATTTGGGACTTAAATAACGGGACTGTGAACTTATATTTTTATCACGACTATAATAAAACCTTTCAATTCAACCTAAGTGAAGAGTTAAAAAAAGGTGACCACATTATTGCGATAGAAACGCTATTTCCTTATAACCCCGAATTTGAAAAATTACGCAATTTCAAAACCCCAAAAAACAGTAATTTAATAGGAGTATTTATAGTTACTTCCGCTGGATTTTTTTTATTGACTTCTATATTCTTTCTAATTCAATATTTCAGAAGAAAAGAGAATAAAAAGTATTCTTATGTTCAACTATTGCTATTTCCAATTGGCATGACCTTGTTTTATTATATGATCGTATTAAGTGGTCGTATTAACGTTTTCTACTTTCCTGCACCTTACAAAGACCCAACAAATATTTTTGTAAGTTTAACTTCATACATTCCGTTTCAAATACTACTGCTTATACTGCCTTTTTCTATAATTAATTACAAACTATTAAAAGAGAGTAGTTGGAGTTTATTAGCAAAGGTATTATTTAGCTTAAACAATCTTATTTACATCATTCTTATTGGACTATTTGCTTATTGGAAGTTTTATGACATTTTCAACTAATAGACAATAATGGAAAGAGAACGACATATAATATTGAGTTGTCAAAATTGACTGACTTGGAGATAGTTTAAACATGATTTCATGCATTAGTCTTGGATACATTTTGACTTGAACAGTGCAAGTATGACGGCAAATTCTTCAACCCATAAAACGCCAGACCAAAAACTCAAAAAAGAAAACAAAAAATCCCGTTGGTATTGCTCCAACAGGATTTCATGTTTTATATCACCGCAAAAACGAATAGCGCTTACACACCAAATTGGCTTAAATGGTGGTTTAGGTGTTTGTACATCATGTTGTTCCATTCAGTTTTATTTAACACCCCAAACGAGTGCGATTCTTTTCCTTCAAAAAAAGCTTCACCCAATTGTTGCACTTTATTTATGTAATTAATTAAGCGCATATTTTCTTTTTCAAAATCACATTCGTTGGTAATTAAAAATTGTGGTGCGGTAGGTCCGCCTTGCTTATAAGGCTCCTCTCCTACTACTTTACTTTTTATAAAATTTTTAAGTACAAAACGTAATAAAAAATTGGGCTTAGCGTGTTTGTTTTCAAAAATCATTTCGTAGGTAACGCAACAGTGTGCCAACATTTGACTCACATTCATTTTACCCCAAAGTGCAGGTGTATTTTCGTTAAGTCTATTAATTCTACTTACCATATCTGCACAAACAGATACATTAAAAATATTGGGTAATGCCATGCTTTGTTTATGCTAAAGATGAAACCACTGCATCTTTGTGGATTTTGTTAACTAACCCTTGTAATACTTTACCAGGTCCACACTCAATAAACTCACTAGCTCCATCGCTCACCATAGCTTGTATGCTTTGTGTCCATTTTACAGGTGCAGTTAATTGTGCAATTAAATTCGTTTTAATTGCAGCCACATCACGTACGGCATTTGCCGTTACATTTTGGTATACAGCACAAGTAGGTTCGCTAAAATGTGTAGCATGAATGGCAGCTTCCAATTCAACCCTTGCAGGTTCCATTAATGGCGAATGAAATGCACCACCTACAGGTAAAACCAATGCGCGTTTTGCTCCTGCAGCTTTTAATAACTCGCAAGCTTTGCTAACACCATCTATACTTCCAGAAATAACCAATTGGCCAGGGCAATTGTAGTTGGCAGCAACCACTACTTCATCAGTAATGCTTGCGCAAATTTCTTCTACTTTAGCATCATCCAAACCCAATACTGCTGCCATAGTACTTGGTTGTATTTCACAAGCTTTTTGCATAGCTAATGCACGTTTGTAAACCAATGTTAAACCATCTTCAAAACTTAAAGTTTCATTGGCTACTAAGGCACTAAATTCCCCTAGCGAATGCCCTGCAACCATATCAGGTTTAAAGGTATCACCTGCAACCAAAGCTTTAATAACCGAGTGTAAAAAAATAGCTGGTTGCGTTACCCGTGTCTGTTTTAATTCTTCATCTGTTCCGCTAAACATAATATCTGTAATCCGAAAGCCTAAAATTCCGTTGGCTTTTTCAAACAAAATTTTTGCCTGCTCATTGTTATCGTATAAATCTTTACCCATGCCCACGAACTGTGAACCTTGTCCAGGAAATAAATATGCTTTCATAAAATTGAAATAATTAGTGCTGCAATTAATAAAAGAATTGGCAAAAAAATAACCTGAGTTGTTCACCTCAGGTTATTGATAAATACAATAAAAATATTTTAGTTAAATGCTTTAAGTGCTGTTAGTGCTTTTGTTAAATCTTCAATACTAACTGTATGCTTGCGTTTACCTATCCAAATATTACAATCTTTAGGGAGTTGGGTTATGCTTTTCTTTTCAAAACTTAATACAACATCTGTTGTAATGGCATAGTCTAAATAGGCAACTTCGCCTACCGCAGGCTTAAGTGCGTTATAGTCATTTTTCAAGCTTGGCCATACTGACAAGAAAGCCACCGCCTTAGCGGCCGGAATGTGAGTGAAAAATATATTTAAATCACCCATCTGACGGATAAAATCATCCCCACGAACACGGCTGTATAAATCATTTACATCAAAGTGATATAAACTGTCTTGTATGTAAAATGATTTAGCCACTTTATGTGAACCTAAAACCAAATATTTTGCAGTATCTGTTTTGAAAGCAATAAACTCAACCTGCGCTTTGTTTGTGCTTTCAAAACCACGAAGCAACAATTTACTTTTTGAAGTGGCCGATTTTCCTGCTTCATGCTTTTCGATAACATTTTTCAGGTAGTAATCATACACATTAGTTGTGCTCGAGCAAGCGCTTAGTAAGGCGGCTATAGCTATTATTCCAAACTTTGAAATTGCTTTCATTTCAGGTTTATAATTTAGTTAGTAATCAAATATACAAGTTTTACACTCAAGTACAAGAACAGATGCAAAAATAGATCCATGTACTTGGGCTATTCACCGAAGTATTCGACAAACTGACGTTCGGTTTCATACAACTTGATGCAGTGCAATTTGCCGTCAGTAATGTGTGGTGCTAATTGTTCCCATATGGCCACCACCATGTTTTCTATAGAGGCCATTTGACCTGTCATGAAATCTACATCTTGATTGATATTACGATGATCCACTTTATCAACTACATAGGTATTAATGATGTCTCTTAACTTTTTAAGATCCATTACCATACCTGTTTCTGGATTGGCAATACCTTTAATGGTTACATACATATCAAAATTATGCCCATGGTAATATTTGTTGGCACACTTGCCAAAGAAAGCCTCATTTTCGGCTTCTGACCAATTGGGATTATACAGCCTGTGCGCTGCATTAAAATGCACTTTACGAGTGATATAAACTGTTTTACTTTTTTGCATGGTGCCTTAAAGAGTGGCAAATATACAAACCACTATTAATGATTGAAAAACATTTAACTGAAAACTGCGAAATACTTAGGTTTTAGGTGTATTATCTTTATTTTTGAGCACAATACGCATAAATTTATGATAATTATCACGGGAGCAGAAGGTTTTATCGGCAGTTGTTTGGTTGCCGCGTTAAACCATGCTGGATATAATGATTTAGTTTTGGTTGATGATTTTGGTATGCCCATCAGGGAAGATAATTTAACTGGTAAAACATTCACCACTAAAGTAAACCGTAAAGATTTAGCTGAATGGATTGACGGAAACCACCGTTTAATTCAGTTTGTTTTTCACATTGGGGCTCGCACCGATACTACCGAAACCAATGATGCCATTTTAAAAGAACTTAATCTAGATTATACCAAAATGTTGTGGGATAAATGCGTGACGTTTGGATTACCGCTTGTTTATGCTTCTTCAGCGGCCACTTATGGTGGTGGAGAACATGGCTATGATGATGATGAAACCAAGTTGGATTTATTAGAACCGCTTAATTTATATGGACATTCTAAAAACGATTTTGATAAATGGGCCATTGCGCAAGCTAAAAAACCATACTTCTGGGTTGGACTTAAGTTTTTTAATGTATATGGACCTAATGAGTACCACAAAGGCAGAATGGCAAGCGTGGTGCTACATGCCTTTAAACAAATAGAACAAACAGGAGAAGTGAAATTATTTAAATCGCACAACCCAAACTTCTCAGATGGCGGACAGTTGCGCGATTTTATATACGTAAAAGATGTTACCGATGTTTGTTTGTTTTTTATGACCCACAGAAAACATAGTGGTATTTATAATTTAGGGAGTGGCAAAGCGCGCACATTTAACAATTTAGTAGAAGCTATTTTTATAGCACTTAATAAAACACCGAACATTTCATTTATAGAAACACCAATTGATATTAGAGATAAATACCAATATTTTACCGAAGCCAATATGGCAAAACTAAAAGCCATTGGATACTCCACAAATTTTACCAAAATAGAAGACGGTGTTACTGATTACGTAAAAAACTATTTGATTCCAAATACAAGGATTTAAAACCTATTGAAAAAAGGCATAAAGTTATATTGGATTTTATTTTTTGCAGGCTGCTTAGCTCTTGTAGGTCTGGGCATGTATGAGCAGCAACAAATTAAAAATGTAGATAAACAACTACAACAAGGTTACGAAAAAACACAGCGTATTATACGTGCAAAAGAACTTGGTTTTGTAGAGCTTATTCAAAACGAGTTGGTCATGGACTCGTCTAACCTGCAACGTAATTGGAATAGCTTAACCAAACTTTTAAAAAAAGAGCAGTGTAATTTGTTTATCACCCAAAACGATACACTAAAGTATTGGAGTGATAATGAAATAAATTACAAACAAATAAAGTTTAAAGAAAATAGTTACCACAATTTTATAAAAGCTCCTAATGGTTGGTATTTGGTTTACAAGCAAAATAGAGGAACATATACTTATGTTTTTACCTATTTAGTTAAACATAACTTTACATACAAGAACCAACACCTACAAAATAAATTTAGTGACCCGCTGAGTTTTTTGGAAGATGCTATTGTTATTAAAACCAAAATAAACGAGAAGTACACAGATATTTTTTCTATTGATGGTAAGTACTTGTTTTCGCTTCAAATATTTGCCGTAAAAGAATCAACCAGCAATTGGCTATTTATAACCATGCTGGTGCTGCTGATGTATTGTATTTTGTTTATACATGTGTTGGTGAGGTACTATATACGCATTTATCCTTTATTAACTAGTGTGGTATTTTTTGCTGTTTTTATTTGGATGCGTTCTGCAAGCACTTTATATAATATACCTCACTTTGTATACGATATTAAATTATTTAATGCGGGTATTTATGCCTCATCGGTTTGGTTCCCTTCGCTAGGAGATTTATTAGTTGACTCTGGAATTATTTTATGGTATTTTATTTTACTTGAAAATCGAAAAAACCACATTAGGGTTAAACATGCTAAGGGAACTATTTGGCCAGTTATTGGTTATGGTATTTTATGTGTATTTGCTTCAGATGCAGTATTTAGTGCCATTAAAAGCTTAACCATCGACTCACAAATATCGTTTGATATTACCCAAATATACTCCATAAATATATTTACTTATTTTGCTATTACCGTTTGTATTTTACAATTATTAGTAGTGTATTTTATAAGCAGAAATTTTACGCGTGCCATAAAAAAATATGAAGGACCGCGACTTTGGATTTGGCTAATAACAATAAGCATCGCATTGTTATATTTACTAGTAGCCAATAAAGTTTTTGAGCATGATATTTTCAGGTATTGGTCAGTACTTTCCCTGGCAACAGTATTTGTTGCATTTAAATTGTTTACGCCTAAACTCAATCGTTTTCAGCAATACTTTATTGTAATTGTAATTATATCTAGTTACAGCGCATTAAGTATTTGGCATTGGCATAATGTGCGCGAAAGGGACAACAGAAAACTATTTGCAGTAAAACAAATTTCACAAAACGACATAACAAACGACTACTTTTTACGTGGTATTGATAGAAAGCTAAAACGAGACAATTACATCAAAACATATTTTGATAGTCCGTTTATAATTAAATCACAATTTGAAAAACGAATACGTCAATTATACTTTACTGGATACTTAAGTAAATTTGATGTACAGTTACTAGATTATGATTCATCTGGCAATCACTTTAAAGAACGTAATGAATTAAGCTACTACCAAGCCAATAAACTTTACAACAAGCAACGCCTAGAATCTTTTGCAGAGTCGTTTCGGTATATGCAAAACAGTGGCGACATAAAAGGCTACATTGGTAAATTTATTATTAGGGATGGTAAAAAAAGAATTGGGTATTTATTTATTATTCTAAAACCTAAATTAATTCAAAACGAAAATAGGTTTGACGAGATTTTAGTAGAAGGTAACACCACAAATAGAACCAAAAATAACGAATATTCTTACGCAGTTTATAAAGATAAAAAACTAGTTTATCAGAGTGGAGATTACGCATACAGCATCATCAATACTTGGGGAGAAACAGATAATAAATTTAAGTTTTTTGACGAAAACAATTATAGCCACTTATTATTTACAGATGCACAACCATTAACCGTAGTGGTAAGCAAACCTGCCAATAACTTAAGCCAGGTTATTGGTTTATTCTCGTTTATTTTTACG
>Ga0247722_10001842_pt1 | contig 11383 bp, 12 predicted proteins | sample MSEWelMarce3H_FC_FD_189094 | JGI IMG/M metagenome (GOLD analysis project Ga0247722, IMG submission 189094) | Subsurface sediment microbial communities from gas well in West Virginia, United States - MSEEL Well Study Marcellus 3H_FC | ecosystem: Environmental > Terrestrial > Deep subsurface >... | reverse complement strand
TTCAAGGAGGGCGAAGGACAAGAAAAAGGGTGCGTCCTTTGGATGTGCCGAACGGAAGAAGGCCGAACCTTTCATTGCCGTCCGCGCGGGACGCGCGAGAGTCGCATGGAGTTGTTTCAGAATGGCGGCGAGTACGTGGGGAAGAAGCTGACGGTACGTTATCAAGAGGAAACCGATGAGGGATTACCGCGATTCCCTGTTGGAATTGCGTTTAGAGATTACGAATAAACGGGCATATACTAAGAATCATAATAATAATTGTAAGCACAAATAACCAAGTAAGATAGGTGGTATAATTATCGTCACCCATTTTTACGTACATGATAAAACACGAACAGACAAGCAAATGAAACACGTTGATACGCGCAATGATTTCATACATACTTGGTAGTAATACATATTGTTCGTGATGGTCATACGCAATGATAATACCACACATAATTAACATCTCAAACGAAAGTATCGTAGATACGATGGGTGACGTTGTTCTCCACTCAGGTGAATCTTTCACGTCATATGCAAACCATAGCATCACGAGCGAACTGGTAAATACCAAGAGCGCTGGAACCATTCCCATAAATATTTGTACATTGGATGGCTGACTGATACGATAAAGAGTCTGATCATCGAATTGCTCCATGTTATCTTTTTGTTATGGTATGACCTAGATTCAAATTTACGAAAAATTGAATCTACGTTATTATATATAAAAGGTACAATGTTTCCGCTCCATTCCGTCTTACGATACCATTTCTCCAATGATGTCCATTATACCGCCAAGATGCTGGAGGGTGGAGTCTTCCAAATCAAAGGCGGGCCTCGCTGTATGTATGCTTCCGTGGAGGAATGGCTGAACACTCTTCCTGGCTCTCCCGAACCTTCTACGCTGATTGTGACATCCGAACACGATGAAGATGAACAACGCAAGAAACTTTGCGAACAACAAAAAACTGAAAAAAAGAAAACAACGTGGCACGTCCCTCCTGCTCGTAACATGTTGCGGTCCCTTCCATGGGCTCGCTACATTTATACCCTCATCCGAGAACACAGCCGTGTGTGCGGCAGTGGCCTTATAAAGCGCGAAGACATGCGACTTGCATACAATCATCTCGTAAAGGTCCTTACTGAACATTCTCATCAACTTCGTATGTGTACCCCTTTGCGCCCCTATCGATGTCTACGAGGAGTTCATATCTCCGAACTAGAACACTATATTATTCAGATTCACACGATGTCGATGGACGAATTGATACAAATCGTTGATAATGCGTACAGACCATTGTATACTATAATGTGTGATAACGTGATACCCTACATGGAACGAATTGTAAAAGAACGACGAGATAAGAGAGACAAGAAGACCTATCAGCGACTTCGTGCGAAATACGTTCATAAAATGATGATACTTACGGCCCGATATGAGCGTGATGCAGAGCATCTACGTCATCAAATGGAATACTGTCAGGACCGTCTAAATCGCATAGAAACAGAATAAAATTCACGCGTATGAATAGAAATGAGTGCTCCAAATCCAGTTAAACCAATTAAATTTCATGTCAAAACACAAAAAAATGGAAAGGTTATCCATACAACAAATACGAACGGTACAAAACATCATTATACAAAAATTAAAGACTCACAGTTGGTAGCCGCAAAACAGTATTTTTCTTCTAAAATTAAGACAAATGAAGAATTGCTGGGTGCAGAGTCTGGTATATATACTTGGATTTTAAAAGGCCCTCTTCCTGATGATCCGAATTATACGATTAGCGGTACTTTTTATGCGATCAAAGTAATCAGTCAACAAGAGATTGGAACTTTGCATTTCATTCTTAATGATTTAAGTGGAGATGATAATCCACTCCTCATTGCAGGAGAATTAGAACTAAAAGAGGACAAGTCGATCGTTTTTAATCTTCAATCTGGAACTTTCACTAAACCATTTTTGGATGCATTAAAACAAAAAAACAAAATTGCCAGTTTACCAACATTAATACAACAGATCATGAAAGAAAAAATTGGAGACCATGTGACATATAACAAACGACCACTTATCGATGATGGTGATATTAGAACCAATGGGCATAATATTTTTATCTTAAATTCGTTATTTAATAAAAATAAACAGGGGGGCAAACGTAAAACGCGTAAAGCGAGAAAGACGCGCAAATCACGCAACTAAATACGTCATCTAAACCTTATCACACGATGATTCTATCAGCATGTTTCAAGGTACTCGACATCTTCCAAAAGAACTCTTTTCCTTTCTAGATCACACTGATCTCATGTCTGCATCACGTATCAATCAACAGTTTGCACAGGAATCACACGATGAACGAAGAGAGAGATGTATTAAACACGCATTGCTCTATTTCCATAGTTCCTCCAAAATTAACGATCAGTGAAGTAGAGATGTCCTATACGCCTTTTGTCTTTTTCGGATACGAAATCCAACTGCACCCCGAGATGGATCTTCGATCATCGATCTCCATGTTATACGATCTGAACGGAATGATCCCTTCTCCCTTTGAAATCAGGTGTATTCTTACTACTTTTTATCCCCTTATGAACGAAGAAGAACATGCTCGCATTGTGATCGGATTTGACCCCGAGCATGTGGAACAAATGATCGATCTTGCCGCCGATCTGCGATCATTTATTAGTGATACACCACTATTAGACGGGCTAGAAGTGTCTGATAGCGCAGCCTTTCATTGTGGGATTGAATGGCACCCTGAACCTGAATCGGAATCCGAGATCGGATCAGAATCGGACTCTGATATCGAAACTGATATCGAAACAGACGATGATCAATATTAATATTCTTCGATGATAGAAATGATCATTACCTTTTTCTATCGAATTAGTGAAAAACTCTATCACGGCAAATATATTGGCTACATGTCAAATGACTATGACGAAGGACTCGATATCGAAGTATTGAATAAGTGTTATCCGATATGGAAACATACCTACTCTTTACAAAATGAATCGGACGTTTGTGTAGCCATTATATCCTACCAGCGAAACGGTAATGACTACTTTTCAGAAAATGAAAAACATATCTTTGACACATTGTATTATAACTGGACGAATCAACCCGTCGAAATATTTATTGAGGGAAAATTATGGAAAAAATCTAATGATCTATCATAGATATGAACGTCTCTTTTGCGTATACCATCGGTGCTCCTGACCAGATCTATTATGGTAAATATTACGGATATGCCGGTTCGCATGACGACTTATTGACTAGTCTTTTTCCCAGTTTTCAACAATGTTATCAAATACAAAGTATGGATGAGATTACTATCAGTGTATTAGCGAGTTATTCGAATGAGGAGTTCTCTGACAGAGATCCATTTAAATATAATTTTGTCTTCTGTAATACTCCTCCTGTTCGCTTCTATTTGAACGGAACATTGATGAACTAAAAAATAAAATTGATATCACATGTTTGCTGGATTTAAACAGCACACCACATATCTAGTTGAACATGTCCAAGTACGTCCCTCGTTTCATGAAAGATTCGGCTGCTGAGCCCTCCAAGCCCGTCGAGGCTTCTGCTGCACCCGCTACGCAAGTTCGTCGCTGGGGTGCTGAATTGAAACCAGTGGTCAATACCAGTCTTCCTGCACAGCTTGCACCCAAACTGACGCCTGTCACGCTAGCATCCGCAACTGCCGCGCCTTTGGCGCCCATGGTACCCCTTCGTATGAAAAACAGCAAAGCAGCCGCCAATGTTTCCTCCATGGAGGATTTCCCGTCACTCGGTGGAAAATCAGTCGCAAAATCGGCAGTTGTAAGTGGTACCAGTTTTGCAGCATTGTCACGTAATTGGGCTCAACAACAGAAAGAAGAAGAAGCCAAATCAAAAGAAGATGCGGAGCGAGAGGCAAGCTGGAAACAATATCAGTTGCGAGAACGCGAGAAGGAGGCGCTCGAGAATTCTGCGATGCAACGCATTAGTCTCAGTGGCGCGACTCAACTCTTGAATAAAAAGAAGGGAGACAGCGACGACGAGAAATTCTTTGAAGACGACAATGATCATCTGAATGATGAGCATTATTCCTCAGATGAGCCTGAAGAAGAAGTATATGATGACGAAGAAAACGAGGAGGATTACGTCAATGATGGAACATGGGATCCGCGTAAGCACCGAGACGAGCTTTATTGAACTTTTGAAAAGTCACAAACTAGAAATGATAAAAATATATTTTTAAAAATTGAATGAAAACATATGTTTCATGATTGGTACAGCCATGAAACATTTGCTACTCTTTATCCTATTCATGATCCACCTGCTCTCTCAGACGCAAGCGTACATCCATCCACACGATATCAATCATGCCTTCTTTACACAAAAAGTTCATCGTGCTCGAAGATGTCACGACGATTGCAGCCTCATTGAATTTAATGGTGAGTTTTAGAAAAAACATACTACTATTTATTTTTTGATAGATATTCCTAGAATATTTTTGCGAGCTTTTTCTTAAAAAGCTCTTACATCTTATAAAAGCTCAGCGAAGCTTGCTTTTACAAGTTACATCTTATAAAAGCTCATCGCCGCCTGATCAATTAACTCCAATTGCTGTTTCAACCGATCTTCTTTTGTTGGTTCCTTTACCTTCTTTTGTTTCAAGCCTGTAACGGTTGCTGGTAATAGTTTAGCAGGCAGCGGAAGCGTCAATACTTCACGGAAAAATGTCTCCGCCTGACTCACCATTCGTTCCATCTTAGTGGGATCAGGTACCAAACTCGGCGCGGCGGGTACCTTCCATTTCGGAACCTCCGTCAAGATTTGGATCATTACCCCAATCGTATCTATCTTTCGTTTTTGTGTATTTCTCGGATCTGGCGCACGATACACGTCCAGCAACGCTTGAAACTCTTCATGCATTCGTACCATCCCTTTCTCTGCAAATTCCTTATACACTTCCGCCAAAATCGAAATCAGATAATATCCAACCGACGTCTTTTGCGCACCTTTCAAATGGGGTGGTCCACGATCCAACGTAGTTAGCCCCGAATTGTATTTCTTTCGAATGATCGCATCCTCCTCCATTAACCATCTCACCCAGAATAAGGCGCGTTCCGATGCCCCTTCCGTAATCGCAAATACCAACTCGTTCCCCGCATGTAACATCGGCTCTAAATCTGAATTACGTTGCCATACCTTTCGTACTGCCGCTTTATCTGTCGTTCGCAAGACCGACCGCAACCATTCCTCGTTTTCATGTGTTGCTGGTGGGACCGATGGTATTTTTGGCTTGGTTTTCTTAGGACAACTTTGAAGAATCAATGCAATTTCAGAAACTTGGTGCTGAATGTCAGGTGATCGGCAAAACGCATCAAATGCAAGTTTAGACGATTTCTCTTTTACTTCCTTGAATTTGCGTAACAAATAATGAAAAATACGTGGGGATGCTACACCAATATGATCGTACGCATATTCCCAGCAAAGCTTCTCCCACAAGAGAAGTCCACCGGACGTAATCATATCAGCTGTAAAATGAAGAAGCTTTCCCGATGCAATCGAGCCAGCATCTCCTAAATTCTGAACAAACGCACGAGCCAAATCTTTTAATAGATATCCTCGTCTCGATGTGATTTCCTGTTCCTTTTCGTCATCGTAGTCCATTGTGGAAAGATAGGGACTCTGTCTTTAGATATTGCGTTGAATTTAAGGAAACTCTCTCTTACACATTAATAGAATGAGCGATCCGACCACGAGCATCTACATTTTACAACTAGAGCACGGTAAGTATTATGTGGGCGAATCAGTAGACCCCGCAAAAGCACTAGAAGAACACCGTGAAGGACTAGGTCCGTCATGGACTCAGATTCATAAGCCTCTCCGACTTTATCAAATCATTCCCTTTAAACAACGTGATGAATTGGATTTTCACACCAAACTTGCTATGAGAGAGTTTGGAGTAGAACATGTTCGTGGTGGTTCATGGGATGCTATGCGTTTGAACGATTCTGATCGTCATGCGCTTCATAACGACAATAGTTCCGCGTGTATTGTTGCCTAATTGTATTTTTTAGAAACACGTCGGGTGCCATTCTTACGCGGAATGAGACCTTTTGCTTTTAATGATGAACGCATCGTGAATCCGATCGATTTTCCTTTTTTCCACAACAGAAGATATTTTTTATCTCGTTTTGTGGCACGGTATCCGCCTTTGGCACGATAACCGCCTTTATTACATCCGCAGCCGCCCTTCTTTGTTACCCGCCGACGACCACCGCCTCCCATCTGCGGAGCGGAGCACATTGCAGGACCACACGTCATTCTATGATATGGTAATTTAATAAATTAGCCTATCATTTAAAAATTCACTTGAACTACATTAATGTAGAATTGGCGCAATGATAAGGCCGAGTTCGAAATGATACGAACAGAATATGTGAATGTTCCCACACCAGGTGTATCCACAAAAGTCAGCGAGTTTCCAAGCGCGGTTCCAGATGATGTACATGATCCCGCCATCAAATACGTATTGACCGAACTAATCAAGATGTCGGTTGTTGAAAAGGCAGTATTGTTCGCCACGTTAATGGTATTCGACGTTGTTGGTGTGACATTTCCAACGGTTCGCCCAATGGTGGAAAGAAGGTAATCACTTCCACCTGATACATTGCGTGCCTGCATATTAACCATGATCATAAACTTGGCGGTCGATGAACCAGATGCAACAACCACAGTATTAGTGGCGAAGATAGCTACATTGGATGTAAGACCGATTACATTTGGACCTAGGCCTCCAGCAAACAAATTGCGTACTGGACCTGTTGGACCTGCATTTCCTGTTGGCCCTTGAAGACCTGATGCACCTGTTACACCTGTAAAACCAGTTCGACCAATGATTCCTGTAAATCCTGTTACACCTGTTGGACCGAAATCACCAGTATATCCAGTTGGACCAATAATACCCGTTGGACCTTGGATACCCTGGATACCTTGTTGTCCTGTAGGTCCTGTATCTCCGCGATCACCGACGATACCCTGAAGACCTGTGGGTCCCTGTTCTCCAGTAAATCCTTGGATGCCTTGTTCTCCTTGGATGCCTTGGATACCCTGGATGCCTTGAATACCCTGAATACCTTGGATGCCTTGTTCTCCTTGGATTCCTTGAATACCTTGAACACCTTGGTATCCTGTTGGACCCTGAGGACCGGTATAACCTGTGGGACCTGTGTCTCCCTGGTCTCCCGTTGGACCCTCTTCGCCCTGAAGGCCTGTTGGTCCCATAGGACCTGTGTCTCCTGTTGCACCTGTGTCACCAATTGCACCCTGTTCTCCTGTTGGACCTTGGTTTCCTGTTTGACCCTGTTCTCCCATTAGACCCTGAAGACCTGTGGGACCAGTGTCACCACGATCACCGACGATACCCTGAAGACCCGTTGGACCTTGTTCTCCAGTGAAACCTTGGATGCCTTGGATTCCTTGTTCTCCTTGGATTCCTTGGATTCCTTGGATACCCTGAATGCCCTGGATACCTTGGTCTCCTTGGATACCTTGGATACCCTGGATACCTTGTTGTCCAGTTGGACCCTGAGGACCTGTGTAACCCGTGGGACCTGTGTCACCTTGATCTCCCGTTGGACCTTGTTCTCCTGTTGGTCCCACATCTCCTGTTGGTCCTTGTTCGCCCGTGGGTCCTGTGTCACCTGTTGAACCCTGAAGACCTGTTGGACCCGTTGCACCAGTGTCACCTGTTGCACCTGTATCACCAATTGCACCCTGAAGACCTGTGGGACCTGTGTATCCTGTATGTCCCTGTTCTCCCATCAGACCCCGAAGACCTGTGGGACCAGTGTCACCACGATCACCGACGATACCCTGAAGACCCGTTGGCCCCTTTTCTCCAGTGAAACCTTGGATGCCTTGGATTCCTTGTTCTCCTTGGATTCCTTGTTCGCCTTGAATACCTTGGATGCCCTGTATGCCTTGGATTCCTTGGTTTCCTTGAATACCTTGGATGCCCTGTATGCCCTGAATGCCCTGTGGTCCTGTGTAACCCGTAGGACCTGTGTCTCCTTGGTCTCCCGTTGGTCCTTGTTCGCCCTGAAGTCCTGTTGGACCCATCGCACCAGTATCACCTGTTGCACCTGTGTCACCAATTGCACCAGTGTATCCAGTTGGACCTTGGTTTCCTGTTTGACCCTGTTCTCCCATTAGACCCTGAAGACCTGTGGGACCAGTGTCTCCACGATCACCGACGATACCCTGAAGACCTGTTGGACCTTTTTCTCCAGTAAAACCTTGGATGCCTTGGATTCCTTGTTCTCCTTGGATTCCTTGGATTCCTTGGATACCCTGAATACCCTGGATTCCTTGGTCTCCTTGGATACCTTGGATACCCTGAATGCCCTGAATGCCCTGGATGCCCTGAGGACCTGTGTAACCCGTGGGACCTGTGTCACCTTGGTCTCCTGTTGGACCTTGGTCTCCTGTTGGTCCCACATCTCCTGTTGGTCCTTGTTCGCCTGTGGGTCCTGTGTCACCTGTTGAACCCTGAAGACCCGTCGGTCCCGTTGCACCAGTGTCACCTGTTGCACCTGTATCACCAACTGCACCATGAAGACCTGTTGGACCTGTGTATCCTGTATGTCCCTGTTCTCCCACTAGACCTTGAAGACCTGTGGGGCCTGTGTCACCACGATCGCCGACGATACCCTGAAGACCTGTGGGTCCCTTTTCTCCTGTAAATCCTTGGATGCCCTGAATACCTTGGATGCCCTGGATACCTTGAATGCCCTGGATACCTTGAATGCCCTGGATGCCTTGGATGCCCTGTTCTCCTTGGATACCTTGGATACCTTGTTCTCCTGTGGGACCCTGAGGACCTGTATAACCCGTGGGACCTGTGTCACCTTGATCTCCTGTTGGACCCTGTTCGCCTTGTTCTCCTGTAGGACCCATTGCACCAGTATCACCTGTTGCACCCGTATCACCAATTGCACCAGTGTATCCCGTCGAACCCTGAATACCCGTTTGACCCTGCTCTCCTTTCAGACCTTGCTGTCCTGTGGGGCCTGTGTCGCCACGATCACCGACGATGCCTTGAAGACCTGTAGGACCCCTTTCTCCAGTAAAACCTTGAATGCCCTGGATGCCCTGGATACCTTGAATGCCCTGAATACCTTGAATACCCTGGATACCTTGAATGCCTTGAGTACCTTGCTCTCCTTGAATACCCTGGATACCCTGAAGACCCGTTGAACCCATCGGACCCGTGTAACCTGTGGGACCTGTGTCTCCTTGGTCTCCCGTTGGACCTTGTTCTCCTTGGTCTCCCGTTGGACCTTGTTCTCCTGTTGGACCTTGTTCGCCAGTGGGACCTGTGTCTCCTGTCGAACCCTGAAGACCCGTCGGTCCCGTTGCACCTGTATCACCCGTTGCACCTGTATCGCCAATTGCACCCGTGTGCCCAGTGGAACCCTGAAGACCTGTATATCCTTGTTCTCCTTGAATACCTTGTTGTCCTGTGGGTCCCGTGTCACCACGATCGCCTAGTAGTCCTTGTATGCCTGTGGGTCCTTGTAGCCCAGTAACACCCTGGATACCCTGAATTCCTTGAATGCCTTGCTCTCCTTGGATTCCTTGAATGCCTTGCTCTCCTTGGATACCCTGAATGCCTTGCTCTCCTTGGATTCCTTGAATGCCTTGGATACCTTGTTGTCCTGTTGGACCGGTGTAACCTGTAGGACCCGTGTCTCCCTGTTCTCCTGTTGGCCCCAGTTCGCCCTGTTCTCCTGTTGGTCCCATCACGTGATCCAATTGTGTAATGGTGACACGTGTCAAATTGCCTGCCGCTAACAATGACTGGTCTGTCTCAGATAACTGAGCGTAATACACTTCAATGTAATCATTCGGTAATAAGACAACTGTACTGCTTGTGGTGCTTGCCGCTGTGTTATCAATTGCAGTTACGGAAAAGGTGTCTGATCTATTCTTTACAATCTTGAACACACCCTTCACATATACACTGCCTGTATAAACAGATGTATTCACAAAATAAATGTTTTGCATCGATGATGTATTTGTAAATCGGTATGTCACTGGATTGTAATAACCAGAAATGGTTCCAATCGATTGTGCAGAATCAAGTGTATCGCAATGGAGTAATACATCTGTCGATGAGGGTATGATCTGGTCAGAAGACAATACATACGATACACTTGCAAGTGGTGCAAATACAGCAGAAGGGCCAGTTGGTCCCTCTTGTCCTGTCGGACCTGTATCACCCGTTGGACCAATTGCACCATAATCACCAGTGGGACCTGTGACACCTATTTCACCTTGAATACCTACTGGACCCTGTTCTCCTGTCGGACCCGTGTCTCCGCGATCACCTATGGGGCCTTCTACGCCTGTTGGACCCTGTTCTCCTGTGACACCTTGAATGCCCTGGATTCCTTGAATACCTTGGATACCTTGGATACCCTGGATTCCTTGAATACCTTGGATACCCTGGATACCTTGTTCTCCTGTTGGACCCTCTTGTCCCGTCGGACCTTCAGGACCCGTGTAACCCGTCGGACCCGTGTCTCCTTGATCGCCTGTTGGTCCCTGTTCTCCTTGTTCTCCTGTTGGACCCATCGCACCAGTATCACCTGTCGCACCTGTATCACCAATTGCTCCTGTGTATCCAGTTGAACCCTGAATACCCGTTTGACCCTGTTCTCCTTTCAGACCCTGCTGTCCTGTGGGACCTGTGTCACCACGATCACCGACGATACCCTGAAGACCGGTTGGACCCTTTTCTCCAGTGAAACCTTGGATACCCTGGATGCCCTGGATGCCCTGTATGCCTTGAATGCCTTGAATGCCCTGGATTCCTTGGATACCCTGGATGCCTTGCTCTCCTTGAATTCCCTGGATTCCTTGTTGTCCTGTGGGTCCCTGAGGGCCTGTATAGCCTGTGGGACCCGTATCTCCTTGATCACCTGTCGGTCCTTGTTCTCCTGTTGGTCCCACATCTCCTGTTGGTCCTTGTTCGCCTGTGGGTCCTGTGTCACCTGTTGAACCCTGAAGACCTGTTGGACCCGTTGCGCCAGTGTCACCTGTCGCACCTGTATCACCAATTGCACCCTGAAGACCCGTAGGACCTGTATATCCTGTATGTCCCTGTTCTCCCACTAGACCTTGCTGTCCTGTGGGACCTGTATCACCTCGATCGCCGACGATACCCTGAAGACCTGTGGGTCCCTTTTCTCCTGTGAAACCTTGGATACCCTGGATACCTTGGATACCCTGGATACCCTGGATTCCTTGAATGCCCTGGATTCCTTGCTCTCCTTGAATGCCTTGCTCTCCTTGAATGCCCTGGATTCCTTGTTTTCCAGTTGGGCCCTGAGGACCTGTGTAACC
>Ga0247722_10001841_pt1 | contig 11388 bp, 11 predicted proteins | sample MSEWelMarce3H_FC_FD_189094 | JGI IMG/M metagenome (GOLD analysis project Ga0247722, IMG submission 189094) | Subsurface sediment microbial communities from gas well in West Virginia, United States - MSEEL Well Study Marcellus 3H_FC | ecosystem: Environmental > Terrestrial > Deep subsurface >... | reverse complement strand
GAACAGGGAACAGGGAACAGGGAACAGGGAACAGGGAACAGGGAACAGGGAACAGGGAACAGGGAACAGGGAACAGGGAACAGCTTGACAAAGCCATGAAGATTGTCAATGCTCTGCTAACTGCTAACTGCTAACTGCTAACTGCTAACTGCTAACTGCTAACTGCTAACTGCTAACTGCTAACTGGATATAATGATGGACTGTCTTTTTTGTAAAATTGCTAATAAACAAATCAAAGCTAATGTGGCATTTGAAAATGAACGTGTGATTGCTTTTTATGATTTATTTCCGCAAGCACCAACGCATATTTTAATTATTCCCAAACAACACTACACCACCTTAAACGATGTGCCTGTCAGCGAAGGTGCGATTTTAGGTGAGTTAATGACCACGGCGAGCCATTTGGCCAAAGAATTAGGTTTTGCCGATTCTGGGTATCGGGTAGTGATGAACTGTAATGCCGATGGTGGGCAGAGTGTGTATCATATTCACTTGCACTTATTGGCAGGTCGGCGTTTGAGTTGGCCACCAGGCTGAAAGCGTCAGGCTAAAACCTCGCTACAGTTAGCTTTGTTTTAGTAAATAGCCCGTATGCCGCGTAGCAAAATACGAGGCTTTTAAAAGACTATTTAGAAAATCAATCCAGACTCCATACAAGCCACGGCATTAATGAGTAACACACCATGAGACGTTATAGCCTCGCCGATGCCCTCATTGGTCATGTTGACCAAGTATTAAAAACGCTTACGCCCAATACCTCCCCCGCACTACGCACTAATCCCGCTCAAAATGCGTCTGCTGCACCTTTAAACACACAACAACAGCGTCTTGTTGCAGGTTTAATGCGTGTTAATCATACAGGCGAAGTATGCGCTCAAGCCCTGTATCATGGTCAGGCATTAACCGCTAAATTGCCCACCGTACGCGAAGAAATGCACCGCGCCGCCCTCGAAGAACAAGACCATTTAGCATGGTGCGAAGACCGTCTAAGAGAACTGAATAGTCATAGCAGTGTCCTTAATCCTTTATGGTATGGTTTGTCGTTTGGCATTGGTGCGGCGGCAGGGATTGCAGGTGACAAATGGAGTTTAGGTTTTGTGGCCGAAACCGAACAACAAGTATGTCAGCATTTACAAAGTCACATGGCACAAATTCCTGTTGATGATGCCAAAAGTCATGCCATATTGACCCAAATGCACCAAGACGAAGACCATCACCGCCAACAAGCTTTGGCCGCAGGTGGTGTAGAATTGCCACAACCCATCAAAGACGTTATGGGTATCGTGTCTAAAGTCATGACTAAAACGAGCTTTTATGTTTAACAAACTCTTTCCCAAATCGCTCAAACTCAAACTACTGTTAAATACCTATTTACCATTTTTAGGTGCAGGGATTCAAATTACGCATGTCAGTAAAGACTTTTTAGAAATTGATGTCAAAATGCCGCTTAATAAACGCAATAAAAAGTATGTAGGTACGCATTTTGGCGGTAGTTTGTATGCCATGACTGACCCATTTTTGATGTTAATGCTGATGGAAAACTTGGGCAAAGACTACATTATTTGGGATAAAGCAGCGCATATTGACTTTATTTCGCCTGGTAAAGGGACTGTGCATGCTCAGTTTAGATTAACCTCAAAACAAATCGCACAAGTCAAATTAGCCGCCGAAACTGGCAAAGCGATTTGTCCAGAATACACCGTCGAAGTTTTAGGGGAAGATGGGAAAATAGTGGCTAAAGTCATTAAAACGCTGTATGTAAAGAAGAAGACTCTCAAAAATTAGCTTTTACTTTGGTGATTCATACCGTTTTTGCCATCTCTCCTCACCTTTTAGGCGAGGAGAGACAAATATGCCAGTTGTGAGTATTTAGACAGTAGTAGCATACTCTCCATATTTGTTATCTTCTTCGATAGTTTTACTGGCAAACCAAATAATTAATGGAATCATGCCAACAATGGTTATGGCAATTAACTGCCACCAACCGCTACGATTTGTATCATGTAAACGTCTAGTGGCTACAGCTATTGATGGTAACAATAAGATAAGTGAAACAAGTGCGTCCAAATTAACGCTAATTTTCCCTGCTACAATGCTCAAAATCACACAAAATAAAGCGAACCACCAGTATTCAGAGCGCGAAGCTCTGCCTTTAAAATCGACAAATTTTGAAAAACACACAGCAATAGATTGGCCAAAAGTCATCATCAGCTCTCCATATTAAATCATCATCAATAAAAACCGTTAAGTTCGGATCAACTCCATGTTCTAACTCACTAAAGCCATGTAGTCTCAGGCGATTGTAAAACGGTAAATACTCACTTGTAAATTCGTTTAGTACAATTAAAGCTCAGTAAAAGACATATTTAGACTTGTTGCACAATCTCATAATCATGCGTTATCCCTACCCCACCTGCCATCAACATGGCTGATGCCGAACAATACTTTTCAGCCGATAGCTCTACTGCTTTTTTGACTTGGCTTTCTTTTAGGTCTTTGCCTGTCACCACAAAATGCAAATGAATTTTGGTAAACACCGCTGGGACTGCATCGGCACGTTCTGCGGCCAACTCAGTACGAACATCGGTAATTTGCTGACGTGCCTTTTTTAAAATAGTGACCACATCAAACGAAGCACAACCCCCTAAGCCCATTAAAATCAACTCCATAGGCCGTGCGCCAATATTTCGTCCACCGTATTCGGGTGCACCATCTAACACTACAGCATGACCACTGCCTGATTCCGCCACAAACGACACATCTTTTACCCATTGTACGGCTGCTTTCATTATCATTTCACCTTTTGCTAAAATCATTTTGAGGATAATATAAACAACTAATGTTAATTAGTTCCTAATTTTGTCACAAATACTCTGTTATTGTAGCAAATACGCCTTATTATATAACGACAACAAAGCCAAGAATTGCCGTTCTTAGGCAACCAATAACTCAACCTACTAGGAATGCAGCTATGGCTATTATCTCCGCATCGGAGCGTGTTCCGTACTTACAGCCTTTTTTAGAGCAATGCCATTTGCGGCAATATCCTGCTCGTGCGGCCATTGTTCATGCGGGTGATGCCTCTGATTCTTTATTTTTTATTGTTAAAGGCTCGGTGTCGGTGGTGATTGAAGACAGCGAAGGCCGCGAAATGGTCGTTGCGTACTTAAATGCAGGCGACTTTTTTGGTGAAATGGGCTTGTTTGAAGAAAAGCCAATTCGTTCGGCATGGATTAGAGCCAAAACCGCCTGTGAAATTGCCGAAATTAGCTACCGTAAATTTAAAGATATTGCACGACAAGATGCAGGTTTAATGTTTGCCTTGTCTGCACAATTGGCAGGACGTTTACGCGCTACGACACGCAAAGTCAGTGACTTGGCCTTTTTGGATGTGACTGGTCGTGTGGCTCGTTGTTTATTAGATTTATCTAAACAACCCGATGCCATGACCCATCCTGATGGGATGCAAATTCGCGTCACACGCCAAGAAATTGGTCGTATTGTTGGTTGTTCACGCGAAATGGTGGGTAGAGTGCTAAAAGCCTTAGAAGACCAAGGCTTAATTAGTGTCAAAGGGAAAACGATGGTGATTTTTGGGGCGCGCTAATAACCGTCAGGCTTGGACTTCGCTCAGCTACCAAAACGTATTCTCTGAGCGGAGTCGAAGGGTTATCTTTTCTTTTCAAAAAACAAACTCTTTAAAGCCTCACCGGGTTCGGGAGCGCGCATAAACGCCTCCCCGACCAAAAAGGCATTGATACCATTCGCTTGCATTAACGTCACATCCGCAGGATGCAAAATGCCACTTTCGGTGATAATCATTTTATCTTTAGGCACAGCACGCATTAACGCCAAAGTAGTATTTAAACTGACCTGAAAGGTTTTTAAATTACGATTGTTAATACCAATCATCGTTAATGGTAATTTTAACGCTCGCTCTAACTCACTCTGGCTATGTACTTCAACTAACACATCTAAATCTAAGGACGTGGCTAAGGCATAAAAATCTGCTAATTGACTATCGTTTAAAGCACTGGCAATTAATAATACCGCATCTGCGCCAATCGCGCGCGCTTCAACAATTTGATAAGGATGGACGATAAAATCTTTGCGTAATACAGGCAACGAACACGAAAAACGTGCCGATTGTAAATAACTGTCTGAGCCTTGAAAAAAATCAACATCAGTCAATACCGATAAACACGCTGCTCCTGCTTTTTCATAACTGCGCGCAATATCGGCAGGAATAAAATCTTCACGCAACACGCCTTTAGAGGGCGATGCTTTTTTAATTTCAGCAATAACCGCAGGGTCGCCTTTATCGACTTTACGTTTTAAGGCTTGATAAAAACCACGGACGGGCATAGCCGTACGCGCACGCGCTTCCTGAGTGCTATACGAAATCTGTCGTTGCCGAATTTCAACTTCTTCGGCCTTACGCTGGAGAATGGTCGCTAAAATGTGTGAAGTCATAATAAATAATCTAATTAGGCCGAAACAGGAATAAACGCACGACTAAAATCACGCAAGGCCGCCAGCTTTTCTAAGGCCAAACCACTGTGAATAGCATCTTCGGCCATCGCAACACCTTGGGCTATCGTGTTGACCGTACCCGCAACATACAAAGCTGCTCCTGCATTTAACGCAATCATATCCGCTGCTTTGGCGGCAGCCACGCCTTTGCGTTTACCCAAAACATCCTCTAATAAGGCGAGCGATTGTGTGACATTATCTACAATCAAACCATCTAATGCTTGCGTTTTTAAGCCAACATCCTCAGGTTGTAACAAATACTCGCGTATTTCGCCCTGTTTTAACTCTGCAACATGGGTTGGCGTCGCTAGGCTAATCTCATCCAAGCCATCTTGAGCATGAACCACCATAACGTGTTCGCTACCTAAACGCCCTAAAACTTCGGCTAAGGGCTTACACCATGCTTGGTCATAGACACCCAATACTTGCCGTTTGACCCCTGCGGGATTGGTTAAAGGCCCTAAAACATTAAACAAGGTGCGAATACCTAATTCACGACGTGGCACAATAGCATGACGCATGGCCGCATGATGATTGACAGCAAACATAAAGCCTACGCCAACACTGTCGATACAACGAGCCGTTTGTTCGGCGGTTAATTGCAGGTTAATACCTGCGGCTTCAAGCACATCGGCACTGCCACTTTTAGAGGACACGGCACGATTACCATGCTTGGCCACCGTGACCCCTGCCGCTGCCACCACAAACGATGAAGCGGTGGAGACATTAAATAAATTTGCACCATCGCCACCCGTCCCAACAATATCAACCACATTATTCAGTGACGATAAAACAACAGGCGTACACAGCTCTCGCATGACACGGACTGCGCCTTCAATTTCATCTAAAGACTCGCCTTTCATGCGTAAGGCAACTAAAAAACCCGCAATTTGGGCGGGTGTACACTCACCCGTCATAATGGAGCGCATCACCTCTTGCATCTGTAGCAAACTGAGATGTTGACGGGCAACCACATGAGCAATAGCTGATTTAATATCCATATTTATTCAGCCTCTAAAAAATTCTTTAATAACTCATGGCCTTGTTCGGTCAGTATTGACTCTGGGTGAAACTGTACACCTTCTACCGCTAAAGTTTTATGGCGTACACCCATGATTTCATCTACTGAACCGTCTTCTAAGGCTGTCCATGCCGTTATTTCTAAACAATCGGGCAAGGTGTTTTTGTCAATAATTAAAGAGTGATAACGAGTGGCTATTAAAGGATTGTTTAAGCCGCGAAATACGCCGACATTTTTATGATGAATCGGTGATGTTTTACCGTGCATCACCTGACGAGCGCGAACAACGTCACCACCAAACACTTGGCCAATACTTTGATGACCTAAACACACGCCCAACACAGGAATTTTTCCTGCAAAATGTTGAATCACCGCCATCGACACACCTGCTTCATTGGGCGAGCAAGGGCCGGGCGAAATAACAATATGTTGAGGATTGAGAGCTTCTATATCAGCTAAGGTAATTTCGTCGTTGCGAAACACGCGCACATCTTGACCTAACTCGCCCAAATATTGAACGATGTTATAGGTAAAGGAATCATAATTATCTATCATTAATAGCATAAAAACCTACTTGAACAAGATGGCTTATTTATTGGGTTAATACCCAACCTACCTAAAAGACTATGAACCAATAATTGTAACGTAACTTGTGGATGTTGTGGGAGATTTTAGGCAACAAAAAACCCGAATGAATCGGGTTTTCGTTAAGGCGCCTTACACCTCTAAACGCCGATGTAACCAATAATACAAAGTTGGTAATACCATCAAGGTCAATAAGGTTGCGGAAATAATCCCGCCAATGACTACTGTGGCTAATGGCCGTTGTACTTCTGCACCAATACCCACATTCACCGCCATTGGAATAAAGCCCAAAGCAGCAACCAATGCCGTCATTAACACGGGGCGTAAACGATTGACTGCGCCTTGTTGTACGGCTTGTAGCAAGTCCATGCCATTGTCACGAAGTTGTCTAATCGCACTAAGCATCACTAAACCGTTGAGTACTGCGACACCTGATAAGGCAATAAAGCCTACGCCTGCGGAAATAGACAACGGAATATCACGCAATGCCAACGCCACTATGCCGCCCGTTAATGCTAACGGTACGCCTGTAAACACGAGCAATCCATCTAAAACACTGCCCAAACTGGCGTATAACAAAATCAGAATCAGCAACAATGCCACAGGAATGACAATCATTAAGCGTTGTTGCGCTGATTGTAACTGCTCAAACGTGCCGCCCCAACCCAGCCAGTAGCCTGAAGGAACAGTCACTTGCGCGCTAATTTGTTGTTGAGCATCATTAACAAAAGAACCTATATCTCGGCCACGGACGTTCGCGGTAACGACAACACGGCGTTTACCATTTTCACGCGATACCTGATTAGGGGCGGTTGTGATTTGAAAGTCGACCAATTCCGCTAAGGGGATGGTGGCATGATTGTTCGTTGGCAACGGTACTGGGATGCGCTTCAAGACATCTATATCTTGGCGTAACTGTTCGGGCAAACGGACAATCAAGTCAAAACGCTGATCCCCTTCAAACACTTCCCCAGCTTTTTCGCCTGCAATTAAGCCTGTTATCACCGCTTGCACATCGGCGACGGCGAGACCATAACGGGCAATCACCTCTTTTTTGGGTTGTAAAGTCAACATTGGCAAGCCTGTCACTTGTTCAACCTTAACATCGGCTGCGCCTGTCACTGATTTTAAAACTTTGGCAATTTCTTCGCCTGTTTCTAGTAATTGCGCCATATCATCACCAAAAACTTTCACCGCCACATCAGAACGCACCCCCGAAATCAATTCGTTAAAACGCATTTGAATCGGTTGGGTGTATTCGTAATTATTACCAATCACACGTTCTGCTGCCGCTTGAATATCTGCCACTACCTCGGCTTTGCTTTTATCAGGATTTGGCCAGTCATTACGCGGCTTGAGCATGACAAAGTTATCGGCGACACTCGGCGGCATGGGGTCGGTGGCTATTTCAGCCGTACCGAGTTTGGCAAAGATGGTTTGTACTTCGGGCAGTTTTTTAATTTCTGCTTCGAGGGCATATTGCATTTGTACCGCTTGTGTCAGTGAGGTTCCTGGAATGCGGAGCGCGTGTAAAGCGACATCACCTTCATCTAAAGAGGGAATAAATTCCGAGCCTAAACGGGTTGCCAATAACAAGCAAAACACTAATAAGCCACTTGCACCACCCAATACCAGCACCCGATGACTCAAAGCCCATGTTAATAAAGTCTGGTAAAAGCTGCGTAAATGACTCATCAAGCGGTTATCGGTTTCGCTAATTGTGCCAGTCGTCACCATCGCTATTGCCGCAGGGACAAAAGTTACAGACAATAACATTGCCGCCATTAACGCCATCACCACCGTTAACGCCATCGGGATAAACATTTTGCCTTCAACTCCCGTTAGGGTCAGTAAAGGCAAATACACAACCATGATAATCAACTGGCCAAAAATCAACGCTTGTCGTGAGTCTTTTGAGGCTTCAAATACGGTATGAAAGCGTTCACTTCGGGTGAGAATGCGCCCCAAATGTTGTTGCCGTTCGGCCAATTTTCGTAAGCTACTTTCAACAATCACCACCGAACCATCAATAATAATGCCAAAATCCAATGCGCCTAAGCTCATTAAATTAGCACTAACACGATTAGTGACCATGCCCGTAATGGTTAATAACATCGCCAAAGGAATGACTAAAGCGGTAATCAGTGCGGCGCGTAAATGACCTAAAAAAACAAACAACACGGCTATCACTAATAACGCGCCTTCGAGCAGATTTTTTTTGACGGTATTGATGGTGGCATCGACTAAAGTGGTACGGTCATAGACGGTGTTGGCAATCACTCCTTCAGGCAAACTCTGTTGAATGGCGGCCATTTTTTGTGCAACTCGTGTGGACACCGTGCGTGAGTTTTCGCCAATCAACATAAAAACGGTGCCTAAAACCACTTCTTGAGCATCTTTGGTCGCTGCGCCTGTGCGTAATTCTTGACCTAAACTCACCGTTGCCACATCACTGAGGCGAATCACTTGCCCTTCTACCGTTTTCACGGCAATTTGGCCTATTTCCTCTAGTGAGGTAATTTGATTGGGCGAACGTACCAGATATTGTTCACCTGATTTTTCGATATACGCCGCGCCAACATTGCCATTATTGGCCGCCAGTGCTTGCATGACATCACGCACCGACAAACCGCGCATCTGTAACTCATGCAGTTTAGGGGCAACCAGATATTGTTTAACATAGCCACCAATGGTATTAACTTCCGTCACACCTTGCACTTGGCGTAATTGTGGTTTAACAATCCAATCTTGCACCGTGCGTAATTCGGTCGGGGTGAGCTTTGTTTGCACGTCAGGCTTATTTTCCACCGTGTACATAAAAATTTCGCCCAAACCTGTGGCAATGGGGCCTAATTCGGGTGACAAGCCTGTAGGCAACTGACTACGCACCGTTTGCAAGCGTTCGTTGACTAATTGACGGGCAAAATAAATGTCTGTGCCATCGTCAAAAATCACCGTCACTTGCGACAAGCCATAACGCGACAATGACCGTGTTTCTTGCAAATGCGGCAACCCCGCCAACGCCGTTTCAATCGGAAAACTTAAACGGCTTTCGACCTCTAAAGGGGAATAGCCTTGAGCTTCGGTGTTGATTTGTACTTGCACATTGGTGATGTCAGGCACGGCATCTATTGGCAAACGTAAATAGTTATACCCGCCTAAAACCGCCAACATGATAAACGCCAACAGCACCAGCCAACGTTGCTCCAACGAAAAACGGACGATACGGTCAAATAAGTTATCAGTGGTCATGACTTGCTCCTGCTTTACCTAATTCGGCCTTGAGCAAAAACGAATTTCCTGCGCCATACACTTGATTCGGCTGTAAACCACTCAATACTTCAATATAGCCATTAGCACGACGGCCTAGCTCTAATGGTCTAACTTCAAACTGCTCACCCACACGCACAAACACCACTTGCCAATCTCTAAACGTTTGTAAGGCATCTTCACGAATCGCCAGCGGTACGGTGACTGTTTCTTGAACAATATCGACTTGCACTAATTGCCCTGCACGCCATTGTTGCGACGGATTATTGAGACTGATAAAGGCTGGTGCGCTACGGGTGGCCTCCCCCAATACAGCGCCTAAATAACTGACTTTTCCTTGAGCAACTGCTTGGCCTTGTTGGGATTTTATCTGTGCGCTCATACCAAGACGCAACGCATTGATATGGGCTTCGGGAACATTCACCACTGCAATTAACGCCGATAAATCAGCAACACGGACTAATACACTGTCAGTATTAACGGCCTGACCAACCGCTAATTTATTTTCCACCACCACGCCATTGATGGGCGCACGCACGGTTAAACGTGTGCCACCTGTTGCCTCTGCGCCTAGTGCTTTGAGTAAACTTTGGGCTTCGGTAACGGTAATTTGTGCTTCGGCTAGTTGGTTTTTAGCCACCAGATAATCCTGTTCAGGGCTAATTTTTTGCTGCCATAATTTTTCTTCGCGTTGATACGTGGATTGTGCAAGCACTAGGCGTTGTTGCGCACTGTACAAACTGGCGCGTAACGTGGCTAACTCGCGGCTTTCTAATACCGCTAATACGTCACCCTGTTTGACGATTGCACCTAATGGCTTGTTGACACTCACAACCACACCTGCCACACGCGCTAATACCGCCACATCATGTTCGGGACGAGTTTGCACCTCGCCTTTTAAAGACAAACTTTGGGTTAAGGTTTGCGGAGTTACAGCCAGCAACTCAATACCGCTACTTACTAATGCGGCTGTTGGCAAGGTTAAACGTCCTTCTTCTTGTTGCCAATCAAACACATACTGTTTGCCTGCATAATTTGCTTTGACTTGCACAGTAAAAGAATGCGGCTCATAAACAATGGCATCGCCCAATAAATAATCGGCTTCTGGGCGAAAATTTAACGTTTGTGTGGCATCTAAACGAGTAATCATCACTTGTGCTTGCACATTTTTTGGCGCGACAACTTGATTATTATCAAAGGCATATAAGCGCAATTGCGGTTCGACACCTTGTTCAAAAATTTTAACTTCTAAGGCAAAGTTATCGGCACGAAATAAACGCCCGCCATGTGTACCTTTTTCGGCTTCGGCAGCGTGTTCATCTGCACCTTCTTTATGTTCAGTTTCACCTTGTTGATGCTCTTTGTGTTCTTCGCCTTCTTTTTCTTCATGTGCGCCTTTTTCTTCATGTGCATCATGCTCGTGACTGACTTTCGCTGTCCCCGTTTGTTGCCACGCATACGCGAGTAGAGCCAGTAGTAGTAAACCACCGATAACGGCGGCGATTCGTTTTGTCGTTACTTTCATCATCATGTTCTCAATTCGGTTGTGCTAACAGGACTTATGCCGTCCTGCGCTAATTCTGTACGCCAAACTCACGTTCAATATTGGCCGCCGTTTCTTGTAATGACAGTGCCGCTGATAGTCGCCGTTCGCTGGCTTCACGCCACAAACGCTTTGCATCTAGCCAGTCACTTAGCCCTGTTTTACCTGCTTTATAGGACGCTTCGGCAATGACAAGGCTTTGTAAGGTCGCGGGCAACACTTGTTTATCCAACACCACCAGTTGCTCTTGTGCCATTGCCATCTCCTTGGTGAGCTGCTCTAAGCGACTGTTACCACGCGTCATACTGAGTTCAGCACGACGCATCGCCGCTTGTTGTTGGCCTTGGCTTTCTAAACGAGCGACTTGATTACGGTCAAACAACGGTAATGGTAACGCCGCACCCAGCACGAGCGCGTTATCACCTGTCGATTGATA
>Ga0247722_10001840_pt1 | contig 11391 bp, 12 predicted proteins | sample MSEWelMarce3H_FC_FD_189094 | JGI IMG/M metagenome (GOLD analysis project Ga0247722, IMG submission 189094) | Subsurface sediment microbial communities from gas well in West Virginia, United States - MSEEL Well Study Marcellus 3H_FC | ecosystem: Environmental > Terrestrial > Deep subsurface >... | reverse complement strand
TTTTTTTTTAAATATTAAATTTAAAAAAAAGTTAAAAAAAAAAAAAAAATAGAAAAATGAGATACATCAAAAAATACGAATCGTTCAAAGATGAAAATTCTGAACCGGTAAACGAAGAGTTCTTAGGCAAGTTGATAGGGGGTATTAAAAATATGTTCAAAAAATCGCAAGAAAGAACGAATAAAGCCAAAGGTGGAAAAGAGGTAGAAGTTATATACCAAAAATACCTCACTTCGATTACGACCGAATTGGCAAAGACCGCTCAGATTGACCTTAACGTAGCGGCTGCTGCAAAAGGTGATCTACCTGCCACTGCGACTGCAACGACCAATGACGCTAACGCGAAGCTTGCAGTAGATACTTTGAAGAAGAAGAAAGCCGTGATGGATCAGATAGTTCAAAGGATAAAAGCGACTGCTTTGAAAGAAATGGATGCGGTTTTGACTAAATTCGGAGGAGCTGCTGCAAATCCACAGCTTAAGATAATAATCGATACTAAGAAAGACCAGTTCGAAATGGACTATCTAAACGCGCAGATTGCATACTTAGACAAGGCTGGAGATAAGACAATGATTGCCGCAATTTCGAAAGATAGAGACGCGCTTTCGAAAAAGATAGAAGGAGAATTTAAAGATTTCGATACAGCAAAGGCAGTAACATATGCAGTCGGAGATGAAGTAATCTACTTATTAAAAGATAAAAAACCAGAAGAATACGACAAAGCGAAAAAACCAGAAGACCAAAAGGCAATAGTTGGTGTTCATAAGATTGCAGAACTAGATGGTGATAACTTTACATTAGAGGATGAGGACGGAAAACCTACAATCAAGAAGACTGGTAAAGAGATAATGGGCAAAGTCGAAGGTGGTGAGAAGGTAGAAGTGGAATACAAATTAGGTGATAATGTTATTTATAAAAGAGGAAAATTTAATGAGGAATCTTGGAAGAAAATAACAGATGATGATAAAAAGAAACCTAATGAAGGTCCTATGAAGGATCTACAAGACAAAGAAGAAATTGGTATTAAGGCAATTAAAAGTGATGTCAAGGAACCTAAAAACCCAGAAGGTAAAGTTGAGTTTGAAGGATTTGAGAAAAAAGTTTCAGATTTATTGGGTAAAGTCGAAGCTGGCGTACAAGTAGAAGGTGAAGAAGACTTACAAAAGAAACTTGGTGAAATGAAAAGCAAACCAGAAGAACTTAAAAAAGTTGCCAGCTACGTCGACTTCATTAGTAAACCAGAGAACGCAGCAAAAGTCGCAGAAATCGAAAAGATTGTCGGTGGTGAAGGAGCACAACAATAATTATGGCAAACGATCCAAGAAAGAAAGTGACCAAGATATTTGGCCAGATAAACAAAATCGCACAAAAAGGAAAAGACTATACTCTTGACTTCCACAAGCTCATAGACGAGATAGTGGCCAAAGGAGACTTTGCCTATCTAATGATGTGCCTTTCTGACAACTACAACATAGATACTCTTAAATACAGGACCGTAGACGATATAAAATCGAAGACTTGGAAGCTTATATTGTTCCAGACCGACGCAAGCTTCATATCCGGACTAAAGAGGATCTACAAGACGAACAGCGTATACCAGCAAGGAATCGAGATACGAAGCGACAAGGACGACTACGCTTCTTTGGCAGAAGAAGGACATCCGTTCGCAGAGGAAAAGGTGACCGTAGGTGCATGGAACAACAGGATCGAAAGAACCGTATATACCCAGGTAGCAACTTCTTCTCAGATATCAATAACCAAAGACAATTCTGGCGGAACACAATCCAACGGTATACAGCTAGAGCTCTTGGATACCAAGGCATACCAGATAGACATCTACAAAGCGACATGGGCCACATTCTCTGCTTCAGGAACATCTAGCCAGACTCTCGAATATCTAAGAGAGAAAAGCTTGCTTGGCGAGATAAGGCCAGTAGGAACGCAGAGCAGCATATCGACAGCCTTCTACAAGACCGGCATACCGATGACGCATGGCGGAGACTATCTGATAACGGTAAAGAGAAGAGGCACACCAGGATGGCTTTCTCCAGAGATGAGGCAAGAATCCTATTCCTATAAGGTCTATGTCAGAAAAGAAAACCTGCTTGGAACCATAAAGGAAATGGAATACTACGATCCAGGAAGCGAGTATCTTCAACTAAACCAAAGGTTCGCGCAGCTTACCGGAATGAAGAGGACGTTTCTTGAAGTTCAGAAGGCAAGCCTTTCGGTGCCGATAACGGTTGTATACGACAGCTCGACCAAGTCCGAAGAGAAAAATCTTCTCGAAAGGTATAGAATTGCGATAGAATATCTAAACTCTTAGCTTTTTTTTGATATAATCAGAAAAAACATTTATATTATGGAAATAAGAGTATTGGATTTTGACGTACTTACAAAAAACTACAAGAACTATCAAGACGGATTGAAAAACATCGCAGGTGAGAAGAACCAGTTTATCACAAAGCTAGGCCCTATCAAGACCGAGATGGAAAGCATCATCAACAGCGCAAAGTCTGGAATCGTTCTAGATCCAAACACGCAAAGGCAAACAGAGCAGAAGTTTTCAGAGCTTCAGCAAGAGGCGATGATGATCGACGGCGACTTCAAAGCGAGAATGAGAGAGCTTCATGATTCTTTGAACAAGACTACCTTCGACGAGCTTTCAGCGTTCGTTGACGAATGGGCAAGAGAAAACTCTATCGACCTAATCACAGGAAAGATGGAAGTGGTGTTCGCCAACGACAAATATGACGCGACAGGAGACATCTTGGAGATATTGAAGTCTAAAGATCTTTATGTAGAACACACAGCGTTCTCGACAGAAAGCCAGCCCGAAGCGGAAGCCGCGACGCAAGACTAGCAAAAAAGCCGTTCTCTGAACGGCTTTTCTTTTAACAAAAAAAAAAATAGAAAATGAAAAAAATAGAATATGACCCATTTGTTGCGCGACAATTCTCGCAGAATTTCTCTGGAACCAAAATCGATCCAGAAGCAAAAGAAGAGCTTTTGAGAGAGATAAACGAAGCATTCGAATTTTCTGATTTGCAAAGCTCTGAATGGAACTTCTGCAAATACCTGGCCATACCCAACAATTTTGGAGTCAAATGCGCGACAAGAGAAATAACGCTAGACGTCTATCCCTATATCAGGACAGACTATGTGCAAAGGACTCCAGACGAGCTGCCAGTGCTGACAAGGTTCGCACAATTGCCGCCAGGGTTTAAGCAGCAGCCTGCTGCGCATATCGTCTTGGTGCTTTATTCAAGAGAGCAGCTGGAAAGCGAGTTCAGGCCAAAAGACGAAACGCAAGAATTCTATTTTGACGATTCTGTCGAGTGGGGCATTGTCTCTATAATGGGAACTATGGAGCCTCGTCCAGATCCGCTGGTTCCAATCACTATAATGAGGAACGCTCTAGGCATCGAAGAAGGCGGAAACGGAGAAAAGCTAAGCAGAAAGTCATATGCAGAGTCTGTGGAATTCTGGTCGAAGTATATTTTGGTAAAATAATTTTTCATTATCTATATTTTCATATGGTTATTTTAATATATAAAATATGAAAAGACTATTATTTGGATATGAAGACTTCTTGCTAGAAAGCAAGCTAGAGATGCTGCTAGAAGCAAAGATTAAGTTTTCCGACGATTTTGCAAAAGTGTTGAGCCAGATCGCAAGCAGCGGAAACGATACCGCAGACAAGCTGATTGGGCTTGCAGACAAGGATATAGAAGTAAACACGAACTATATCGACATCTCCCTAGAAAAGGACGGATTCATAGAGTTCATACCTGACGACAAGGCAGAAAAGCTGCCTTGGAGAATAGCAGACTTTCACCAATATTATGGATACGGGACACCGTTGCTATACATGTCAACGTCAGACAAGCTAGCTAAAGGCGGGAAATACCCGATGAAGAACGTATCAAACAGGCTAACGCCAGAACAAGAGGTAAAGATAGTAAAAGAGTTCGCGGACATAGAAGATTTTTTAAGCCTTATCGCAGACAAAGACAAGACCGAGGCGTTCTTGCAATCCACGCAAAACATCTTCGACATCGGCCCGATAATGCACATACAATTCGAGGACTCGGAAGGAACGCACGATGTTCTATGCTCAAAATCCATTCTAAAAAGAAACATCTCTTCTATAAAGCCAACTGAGCTTAAAGTAGGAAAATTCGCCACTGCAATGCTAACGAAAAGCGGAATCGAATTCGCACCGACCGAAATAGAAGACTTCGTAACCAAATACAAGTCTATCATAAAGCAGCGAAAAGACCAGTTCGACAACCTAAAAATCGTCAAAGGAGAAGATATAAGAAAGTCATATTTGATAGACAACTATCTTAACACCGGCGGAACATTAGGAAACTCTTGCATGAGAAAAGAGCATTGCCAAAAGTACCTAGACATATACGTAGAAAACGAAGACAAAATATCGCTTGTTGTTCTTCAGCAAGAAGGCAAGGTTGCAGCCCGAGCGCTTTTGTGGACAGACGATAAAGGCAGAAAAGTAATGGACAGGATCTATACCACCAACACTCCAGACGAGCAGCTATTCAAGGACTTCGCGAAAGCAAACAACTTCTACTACAAGAAGAGCCAAGATAGCCATTCTTTTACTCCTTTCATAAGCCCTGCTGGAGAGGAAGAAAAATTCTTCACAATTTCCTTGAAGCGCAAGGACTATAGCTACTATCCATACATGGACAGCATGAAGTTCTACAATCCTGGCACAGGAGAGATAACAAACGACGGTCCTAACCAGAACGACTACAATCTTGAAGACACTGAAGGAGGAAACGGAGAATGCGACATTTGCGGCGGCCGCCACAGAATAACTTGCGGAAATTGCGAAGGAGATGGAGAAACAGATTGTGTCGAGTGCGGAGGAAGCGGCGAGAATGAATGCAGTGAATGCGGCGGAGAAGGAGAAGAAGAATGTTCGGTATGCGACGGCGAAGGCAAAGAAGAATGTGACTATTGTGATGGACATGGCGAAAGCGACTGCTCTACTTGTGACGGTGAAGGAACGTATGACGACGAAGAATGCTCTGACTGCGGAGGAAGCGGCAAAGAGTCTTGCGAACATTGCGATGGCGAAGGAAGCAGAGAATGCAGTCCGTGTGATGGTGAAGGAACCAGAGAATGCCACAATTGCCGTGGAAACGGAACTGAAGATTGCGAATACTGCGAAAATGGAAGAACCACTTGCTGGGAATGCGACGGAGATGAAGTTGTAGACTGTCCACAATGCAGATAAAAAATAGGATAGGAAATGAAAAAGGAATTCTACTTCGACGATTCTGTCGAGTGGTTTCATATTTTACATTTTCGTCTGAATATTTTAATATATAAAGAATGAAAAGAACATTATTTAGATATGAAGACTTCTTGCTTGAAAGCAATATAGAGATGCTTCTAGAAGCAAAGATCAGATTTTCTGACAAATTCATTTCTGTCTTGCACAACATCGGCGGCGATACCGCAGAAAAAGTGCTTGGGCTGGCGAACAAAGAAATAGACGTAAACAACAACTATATCGATATCATAGTCGATAAAGAGGGATTGGTAGAGTTCATACCTGACGACAAAGCAGAAAAGCAGCCGCTATGGGTAACGGACAATGGAATGATGTATACGTCTATCGCAGACAGAATAAACAAATTCGGAAAATACCAAATAGAAAACATCAAAAGGCCTCTTGTAGGACAAGAAGTAAAGATAGTGAAAGAGTTCACCAACAAGGACGAGTTCTTCAACCTCTTCCCAGAAGAACAAAAGACCGAGAGCTTCTTGACATCCATAGAACAAGTATACATAAACAATGGTCCGATACTGCACGTTCAATTCGAAGATTCAGAAGGAACTCACAATGTTCTATGCAATCCAGATGCGGTGAAAAGAGACATCTCTTCTATAACGCCTAGCCAAGTGAAAGTAGGAAAGCTGATTACTTCTATGTTCGTCAAAGGCGGCGTCGAATTCTCGACGACCGAGGTAGAAGACTTCGTCAACAAATACAAGTCTGCGATAAAGCAGATAAGAAACAAATTCGAAAACTTCACTATCGTCAAAGGAGAAGAAATAAGAAGATGTTATCTGGAAGACAACTATCTGAACATAAAAGGAACTTTAGGAACCTCTTGCATGAGATACGATAGATGTCAGAAGTTCCTTGACATATATGTAGAGAACGAAGACAAGGTATCGCTGGTTGTTCTGATGGAACATGATAATATAACAGCGCGTGCCATACTTTGGATAGACTCTGAAGGAAGAAAGATAATGGACAGGATCTACACGAACGACAGCTCGGACGAGCAACTTTTCAAAGACTACGCCAAAGCGAACGGATTCTTCTACAAGAAACTTCAAAACATGTACGAAGACACTCCTTTCGTAGATCCATATGGCGTAGAGCACACCGTTCTTAAAATTGTGCTGAAGCCTAAAGATTATAACTACTACCCATATATGGACAGCTTCAAATTCTATACTCCACATACCGGAGTGCTATACAACGACGACGGTTATGGACACGAATATACTCTTACCGACACAGACGGAGGAAACGGGGAATGCAACGAATGCGGTGGCGGAGGCAGAATAACATGTGGCACTTGCGACGGAGATTACGAGACCAATTGCTTAGAATGCGGTGGCAACGGAAGGCACGAATGTGGAGACTGCGACGGCGGAGGAAAGCAAGAGTGTGGTGAATGCGAAGGGTCTGGAAAGGTGCCCGGTGATGATGGCGAGGAGGAAGATTGCAGCGAATGTGGCGGAAATGGAGATGTCGAGTGCATAAATTGCGACGGAGAAGGCGATTTCGAATGTGACGAATGCAGAGGCGGTGGAACAATTACATGCTGGGATTGCGAAGGAGATGGAGATGTCAATTGTCCACAATGCAGATAGAAAATAGGCTAGGAAATGAAAAAGATAAAAGATTTTAAGAAATTTGAAAGCGTGCAGGACGAAGAAGAGTTCGACTACGACTACGTAAAGCAATGCTTTATAGATCTTATAGAAGCAGGAACTATAGAGTATATAGACGATGACTATGTAGAAATAAAATACAAAGGATTCGCTCATCCTGAAATTATAGGAGGCGTTTATCGTAATTTTTCTTCTGACGACAGAAGTGGCGCTTACAAAAAAAGACAAAAAAACATAGACGCGTATCTAAAAAGCTTAGATAAAACAAAAGAAGTAATGCTGGATATCCAAGCAGGTATTGAAAGAGTGATGGAAGAGTATCCAGACTACATCTGCGACATATACTTCTATAAATACTTACCTGACAGCTCAATAATAGTAACTATATCCTAAAGCACAGATTGTATCTTCTCTGCATTGTTCTCTTGCATGAAAGCCAAGAAGTCTCCTATAGAGTCTCTATAGTTTCCTTTTTTCCCGCCTTCTAAAGAAGAGCAAACCAATGCGCCAAACTTTTCGCTTTCTTGTATGTCGTCTACGATGAATACAATTCCGCTTTCGAATCTAAACTTGTCTCCTTTTACAACCAAAGCGTCCATATGATTTGTTTTATACAAATATAAGGATGTTTTATTTAATAAAGAAAACTATCCGCGTTTATAAAATATAAATAAAATGATAGATCTATACCAAATTGCAGACGAAATAAGAATTCTGCTTGAAGAAAGAAGAAAAGAATTGAATCTTTATTTTATAGAAGACAACCATAAATATTTTATGAATAGCCAGCAAGGGCAAACCAAAAGCGACTGGCCATCTGTATCCAAAGTATTGAAAAGCTTCTACCCAGAGTTTCCAACAGAAGAAGCTTCTCTTAAAAAAGCGAAGGGAGATCCTATAGTCCAGAAGAAACTTATCAAAGAATGGTCCCAAATGGCAGACTACGCGAACAATACCGGAAGCAGAGTCCACTACTTTTTAGAAAAGGAGATAGTAGACCGATTCAAGCTACAAAAAGAAGTAAGAGAGCCTGAGTTCAATTGTGATTTCGAGCAGGAAATAACATCAGATAACATGATTTTGCATGGCGTAGACTTCTGCGAGAAGATGATTAGAAACGGAGCGGTCATAATCGATACGGAAGTCGTGATGGGAGATCCAGAGCTTGGCTACACAGGACAGGCAGACAAGATTTGGATAGTCGCCAACAAAGAGAAGACTCAGCTAGGCATCGTGGTGACAGACTGGAAAACAAACAAGCCAAAAAACTTTGTCGAGACAAAATGGACGGTGCCGATGAACGAGCCTTACACAGACTTGCCTAATACCGCACTAGGACACTATTATGTACAGATGTCTTTGTATGCCAAGCTATTCAAGAAAATGCTAAAAGGAACCAAATATGAAGATATCAAAATAGCGAGAGCGACTTTGGTTCTACTGAAGGATAGCTGCTATGAAGAATATAAGACGCCGATAGATGTCATAAACAGAACATTGGATCTGGATGTAATCAGCTATATAAAATAAAATCGCCTCTCATATGAGAGGCGATTTTGTTTAGAAAGGAAGCTCGTCCAAGTTTATCTGATTTAAGATATCTCTTACAGTCTGTGCCGATGGGATGCCATTGGCGCTATTCGATGAAATCATGTCCAGAAGATCTCTTTCTAGAGACAGTCCGCTTATATCTTCGCGAAGAGATTGCTCGCGGTTCGATCTAGCTCTTTCTTCTTCTAGCGCAGCCATCTTTCTCGCTCTTTCTTCTTTTCTTCTAGACTGCTCTTCTCTTTCGCGAGCTATCTCTTCTCGTCTTTCTTCGAGCCTCTCAGCGTTGTTGCTAGAGTCGTTTTCTTCGTTGAAGATATAGTCTGACACAGAGTGGTCGTATGTCGCGTCTTTTCGAAGTATATACTCGTCGTATATATTGGAGTAGATTATATTCTCGCTAGATGTATATCCGTCTAGATATCTTAGATAGCAAGCGTCGTTTCTGTATCTGAATACTTTGTCCAGAACGTCCAAGACAAGATAGTCTTTTCCATATTTTGATCCGTCAGGCGAGCAGATGGTATAGAAGTCTCCGCTAGGCTGATAGTTCGACAAGGTCCCTGAATTCGCGTCGAAGAACTTGAACGTGTCCATATAAGGATAGTATCTGTAGCCGCTGCTGCGCAATTTGATGTCTATCTTAAGCGTCTGCTTCTTGTCGCCTATCTTCTCGAACGACATGGTGTCGAACCAGTTTTGGCTTGACTTGAACAGGTAGTTGTTCTTGCTAGCCCACTCTTTGAAGTAGAAAGCGTAGCTTTCGTCGTTGGTGGTATAGATTCGGTCCATGATCTTGTATCCTCCGAAATCCCAAAGAAGAGCTCTTCCTACAAGAGATCCGAAATCGTTTAGCATGACAAGCATAGATACGGTTTCTGGATTGTCCACATAGATGTCCATGTATTTTTGGCAGCCTTCGTATCTCATGCAAGACGCACCTAAAGATCCGTTCTCGCTCGCGTATGATTCGTAGTAGTAGAAGTCGCGAATTCTCTCGCCTTTTATTACTTGAAGATTGGTGTTTATGCGATTAGACACGTTTCTGAAAAGAGTAGAGAATATCTCCACGTCTTTTCCAGAGACGTCTTTGAATATCTTGGAAATGAATCCTCCAGGCTTTGCGTGAAACCTCCTGCTGGATGTCCAGTATTCTGAGCTATCCATCGCGCTGGCTCTTTCTGGAGTAAGATAAGAAATCTTTCCCTTGTCTTGCAAAGAAACAGAGATATAGTTTACGAAGTCCTCCGCGAGGCTCTCATTGGAGTGTCTCTTTCTAAGCAGCATCTCTGCTACTATCGATTGGCTTTCGATTTCGGTCAGTATTTTTCTAAGCTCGTCGGATATAAGAATATCGGAAGTCTTTCTTTCGTATGGCATGTCTCTATGTTTTTATTTCTACAAATATATGGAAATCTATCCGGGTTTAGATGTTGTTGAATGTTAAAATTCGAATTTCTTTGTTGTTGTGAAGCTTTCTTATAGAATAGTAAAGCTTTTTTCCTTCGTTTGTCAAGTCGTCGAACGTCGCGTTCCAGAATCCTATCTCTGTCCTCATCTCGAAAGAGAATTCAGACCAGCCGATGCAGATAGAAGTAGTCAAAGGAATAGAAAGTATCTTCGTCATTGCGTCTCTTCCCATCAGGTCTGGAAAATATAGGCTGTCGTATTCGTCGTCTTTCTTCTGCTGCTCTATCAAGTCGTCTATCTCGTCGATCGTGAACTTCCTGGATTCGTATCTACGCTTGACGTCGTCCGAGACAAAAGTGCCTGGCATCTCAAGCTTCAGGTTGGATAGGTCGTATCTTTGTCCCATGACGTCTTTCACGTCGAAAGCGACAAGGTAGACCATCGTCTTTCCGCAGTCTAATTTCGATATTTGTCTGTTCGAGTTTGGAAATCTTACGAATCCATCGTTGTCTTCTTTTAGCATTTCTTTTTGTTTTAGATTTATATACCAATCGATTCCAACGCCGCGTTTCTTATTGCCCATTGGGTTATCTTCATTATTCTTTCAGTCTCGTTCTTTATGATGTGCGCGTCTTCTCTGTTGAATATCTTCAGATAAGATTGAAGAGCAGAGAACGCGTCTATGTAGAAGTCGTCTGCCTGCTCTATAGACTTGATGTTTTCAGAAAATCTTCCTAAGAATCTTATCTGGTCAGCAGTCAAATTATTGGCAGTTCTCGCACATCTAATGCCGTTTTTGAATGCATCGAACTTTCTGTGAGAGATCTGCGTTATAGGGCCTTCGCCTAAGATTACTTGCCTGATTTTAGACAGAGCGACTCTATGCCCTACGATCGATTTCAAAGCTTCTACCTGCTCGTCGAATGTCTCGCCGTTCAATCCTTCGCTAGCGACTTCAGCGGCCTGCGTAACGCCTTTGAGATGCTTCTTTGTAAGGCCAACGTTCTTAACATTGGATATGATATAGAAGTTCGCGTCCTCGCAATAAAGGCCAGCGTTGAAGCTCAATCTTCTCGATTTGTCAGAAGAGTTTAAGATATAGAAAGACTTGTGATAATTCTGTCCGTTTATCTCAATCGAGTCTGATAGAAGCTCGAGATATTGGACTCCTTTTGTAAGAGTAAACCTATATCTAGTGATTGTGAAATTCTTTTCGATGAGATCGATCTTGTCTTTTAGATATTTGGCTATGTCGAATATCTCGTATCTACCGGATACTTCGACTACTCTCAAAACTCGGTCGCCGTATTTGGTGACCACAGCGCTGCCGACCTTTTGTATGTCGATTTTTGCGATGCTGTCGAGAAGCTCTTGCTTGTTGTATGTTCTGTAGCCCATATTCTTTTTCTTTCGTCAAAGATATATAATTTTTTTAGAAAAACAAAAAATAATATATAGTGTATGAGATATCTTAAAGAATACAGCAGC
>Ga0247722_10001838_pt1 | contig 11397 bp, 12 predicted proteins | sample MSEWelMarce3H_FC_FD_189094 | JGI IMG/M metagenome (GOLD analysis project Ga0247722, IMG submission 189094) | Subsurface sediment microbial communities from gas well in West Virginia, United States - MSEEL Well Study Marcellus 3H_FC | ecosystem: Environmental > Terrestrial > Deep subsurface >... | reverse complement strand
CTCCTGCCTCTCTAAACCTCTTCAACCTCCTCAACCCCTTCAACTCTTAAATAATGTCACTCGAACTAACCATCAACGAAAACCTGAAAAAGGCCATGCTTGCAAAGGATGAAAAAGGCCTCCGTGCACTGCGCGCCATTAAAGCATCTATTTTGCTCGCAAAAACGGCCGAAGGCGCCGGAGCGTCTTTGTCTGAAGATACAGAAATGAAGATCCTTCAGAAATTGGTCAAACAAAGAAGGGATTCCATCGAAATATTTGAACAACAAAACCGCGCAGACCTCGCCCAAAAGGAAAAAGAAGAAGTCGAGGTGATTGAACAATACCTTCCAAAGCAGCTGGATCCGGCAGAACTGAAGGCAATCATTGCAGAAATCATCAAAACCCTGGGCGTGACCAATGTCAGCGGACTCGGACAAGTCATGGGCGTAGCTTCCAAACAGCTTGCCGGTAAAGCTGATGGGAAGGCCATCTCAGCCATCGTGAAGGAGTTATTATCGCCGCAATAGGTAAACAAACCTTGAAAGGTTGATGGGAAGGCCATCTCAGCCATCGTGAAGGAGTTATTAACGCCGCAATAGGTAAACAAGCCCTGAAAGGTTGATGGGAAGGCCATCTCAGCCATTGTAAAGGAGTTGTTGACGCCGCAATAGGTAAACAAGCCTTGAAAGGTTGATGGGAAGACCATCTCAGCCATCGTGAAGGAGTTATTAACGCCGCAATAAGGGTAGAAACTTGATGATGTTCGGTGAAGTAGAGTGGGAACAAAACCAGAAAACAGCCGATGGAATTCGTTGGAACAGGCATGAGCAACAGGCAGGTTTCTTTTATAGTTTAGTTTGCAAAACCTTAAACCACTTTTTATTGGGCTGAGGCACTGAATTCCTTCAACTTCTCCTGCCTCTCTAAACCTCTTCAACCTCCTCAACCCCTTCAACCTCTCTCAACTTCTTTAAAACCCCTTCAACCTCCTCAACCCCTTCAACCACCCCCAACCATGCTCATAGACATCATTCTCCTCATCCTCCTCGTACTGGCCATTTACAAAGGATGGACCAAAGGCTTCATCATGGCCGTTTTCGTGTTCGTTTCCTATTTTATCGCCCTTGCACTGGCCTTTCATTTTTCGGGAACTGTAGAAGGGTACATGAGAAAGAATGCTGCCAGTGATAGCCAATGGTATGCATTCCTTTCCTTCGTGCTGGTCATGATTGCAGGGATCATCGCTGTAAGGCTGATTGGTAAACTCATAGAAAAATCTGCGGAATTGCTGATGTTGGGACTTTTCAACAGGTTGCTGGGCATTTTGGTCACGGCCTTGATCTATGCCACAATTTTCGCCATTATTCTGGTCTATTGCAAGAGATTCAACATCATCAGCGATGGAAATTCATCCGATTCCAAGACTTTCACCTATTTGATCAATTATGGACAGTGGTTGGTGGCTCATTTCAGCGAATGGCTCCCCGCACTCAAGAACTTGTTTAATGATGCAGGGGCTTTTATTGAAAAAAACTCAACACATTAGTTGGTCAAACCACCCATTTCCACCCCTCAAGTGCTTTATATCAGGCATTTTACTTTTCTTTGTCAGACTACAACGCAATTTTACCATTTTAATATCCTGTTTCGGACATACATATGAGTTTACCATACGAAGTTAAAGAGGATGGAAAGTTCAAATTCATCGAAGAGGGGCAGGGGGAACCCCTGATTCTTTTGCATGGTCTTTTCGGGGCCATGAGCAACTTTACAGGAATCATCAATCATTTTCGGCATACCCATCAGGTCATCGTCCCGCTGCTTCCTTTGTTTGAGCTGGATTTGCTCCATACAACCGTAGGTGGACTTGAAAAATATCTCACAAAATTCATTGATCACCGCGGTTACAGGGGGATTCACCTGCTTGGCAACTCATTGGGAGGTCATGTTGCATTGGTACATGTACTCAAGACACCAGCCAAGGTAAAGTCCCTCATTCTAACAGGCAGCTCTGGTCTTTTTGAAAATGGCATGGGTGATACCTATCCTAAACGGGGTGATTATGAATACATCCGCAAAAAGACCGAAATGACTTTTTACGACCCCAACACAGCCTCTAAGGAGCTGGTCGATGAGGTATACCAGATTGTCAATGAGCGGATGAAAACCCTGAAAGTCATCTCTTTGGCCCGCAGTGCCATCAAAAACAACCTTGGGGATGAACTCCGCCAGGTCAAATTGCCGACACTGCTGATTTGGGGCAACAATGACAGCATCACCCCGCCTTTTGTAGGCCGGGAATTCAATAAGTTGATACCACACAGCGAGTTGCACTTCATTGACCACTGCGGTCATGCCCCAATGATGGAGGTCCCTAACGAGTTTAACGTAATTCTTGCACAATTTTTACAAAAATTAGAGACAACTGCAGCCAATTAAGAGTAATATTGGTCTATTAATATAGAACATGACCTTCTGCAGCCAACTTCTTGAAACCTCCATGATTACTGTCGACCTCCACGATACGGTTGGTCATGCCATGGAATTGATGGATGCTGCCAAATTGGAGCATATCCCTGTCTTGGACGCATTGCAGTACCTGGGAATGGTTCCCTTTGATGAATTGGAAGATGCAGAACCTGCTGCTGAAGTCATCTCACTCCAACACCGGTTTATCAAGCCATTGGTCAGAACCGGAGACCATTTTCTGCAGGCACTTCGTATCAGGGCCAAGTTTTTTGTTGACCAAGTTCCCGTTGTCAATGAAAGAAATGAGTGGGAAGGTGTTATCGGAAGCATCAAGATGCTTGACCAACTATCCATTTTGATTGGCGCAAATGAAACAGGTTCGCTCATTATACTTGAAATGCCAAGACATGACTATGCTCCTGGAGAAATCAACCGCTTGGTAGAATCAAACGATGCCATGATCATGCAATTGAATTCTATCCAAGACAACCACACTGGTATGATGCAAATTGTACTCCGCATCAACAAGGAGGAAGTGTCTGATATTGTTGCAACCTTCCAGCGACACGAATACAATGTGCTATATTATTATGGTGATGAATCCTATGACAATTCATTGCAGAACAACCTAGACCATTTGATGAACTACCTGAATGTGTAAGCCCTGTTCCAGGCCCTAACCGATCAACTCCATGAAAATCCTGCGGAAGCTTTTTTCGCTATTGTTTGTTTTCAATTGTTCCCTGCATGGGCAGGAAAATATTGTTATTGAACACCAGGATCACCCCATTTTGAAGGAGTCCCATATCATCGTGAGGAACTTCATCATTCAGGGCAACAAAAAGACCAAGCCTTATATCGTTGCCAGAGAGTTGGTCTTTCAAAAGAATGCCCCTTACTCCATTTCAAATGTATTGGCGGGACTCCAAACCAGTCGTCAAAATCTGATGAATACTGCATTGTTCGTTGATGCCAGTGTGTCTTTTACCAATTGGTACAACGACTCACTCGATATTTTCATAGACGTCAAAGAGCGGTTTTATTATTTTCCCTTGCCTTACCTCAAGCCTGCAGACCGGAACTGGAATGTATGGCTGAATGATTATGGGTTGGATCCCGACCGGGTTAATTATGGACTCAAGTTCCTGGGTAAAAATATCACCGGAAGAAACGATAAGCTCAACATTTGGTTGATCAACGGATACACGCAGCGGGCGACCTTGAAGTATTACAATCCATTTTCAGATAATGCCTTGCGCCATGGATGGGGATTCGACATATCCTATTCACGCAACCGTGAAATGAACCTCAATACCGTTGACAACAAACAAGTGTTTTATAAGGATGAGAAGAAGTTCATCAGAAAGCAGGTATATGTTGGTGGAGTATATTCTTACCGCAAAGGTTCAATAGCCCGGCATTACCTGAAATTGGGCTATCAGATTGAATCCATTGCCGATACCATTGCAGCACTCAACAACAATTATCTAGGAGCCGCACAAACCCGTGTGGCCTATCCGGAATTGCGCTATACCTTCCAGTATTTTGATGTCAACTATATACCCTATCCAACCAGCGGAACCATTGTTGAGTTTGAATTTTTACGCAGGGGGATCAACAATAAAGTTGACCTGACACAGGTTTCTTTTCAAGCCGGGAAATACTTCAAGCTTCCCAATAAGTTTTACCTGAGCAGCATTGCTGAAGCCAGTATCCGGGTGCCATTTGACCAGCCTTATTTCAACCAATTCATGTTGGGTTACAATGATTCTTATTTGCGTGGATTGGAATATTTTGTGGTGGATGGTGTGGCAGGTGGTTTTATTCGGAATACGGTAGGGAAGGAGTTCCTGTCCTATCGATTAAAGACCGGCTTGCGGTCAAAAACATATGCCAATATACCCTTCAGGTTTTATCTCAAAGCCTATGGCGACGTGGGATACGTCTACAGCAAGAACAACCACAGTGTAAATGTGTTGAACAACAAAATGATGTACACAGGGGGCATTGGATTGGATATTATCAGCATATATGACATTGTGTTGCGGATTGAATACAGCTTCAACCAATTGAACCAAAACGGACTTTTTGTGCACAAGGCCGATGTCAAAAATTGAGCATTAAAATACCCAGAATGCCCATCGCCCAAACATTTGTTACTTTTGTACCATCATGAAAGTAGCCATATACAGTCGGGGTGGACAAACACTTCAGTCCCATGAATTGATCAACCTAACAGAGGCATTGCTCAATGCAGGGATTAGACCCGTCCTTTACAAGTCTTTGATGGAACAGTTTCAGGGAGAACTTGCTGCAGCGCCATTTCAAGGGGAGGCCCTTCAGGGGTTTGTCGATGCCAATGACCTTGATGAATCTATAGATGCTTTGATATCGCTTGGCGGTGACGGAACTTTATTGGACACGGTCTGCCTTGTTCGCAACAAACAGATTCCAGTTTTAGGAATCAATTTCGGCAGATTGGGTTTCCTGGCCAGCCTCGGCAAGGACAATATAGACGAAGCCGTGCAGTCCCTGAATGCCAGAAGTTATGTGTTGGATAAGCGTGGGTTGCTGCATTTGGATGCCAGTGTGCCGTTGTTTGGGGATGAACCTTTTGCATTAAATGAGTTTACGATCCACAAGCGGGAATTCTCACCCATGATCAAGATTCATACCTACCTGAATGGGGAGTTCCTGAATACTTTTTGGTCTGACGGGCTGATTGTGTCAACCCCCACAGGATCCACAGGATATTCCCTGAGCTGCAATGGCCCGGTTGTTTTCCCCGATAGTGAAAGTTTTGTGATTACTCCCATTGCACCACACAACCTCAACATCAGGCCCATTGTTGTTCCCAACCATAACGTGATTTCTTTTGAAGTGGAGGGAAGGGTAGACGACTTTATTTGCACATTGGATTCCAGGAAAGAGTTGGTGGATAAAAGTGTGCAATTGGCGATCAAAAAAGAGCAGTTCTGCTTTAACCTGGTCAGACTTAACGAAAATAATTTCCTGAAAACAATCAGGGAAAAGTTGACCTGGGGATTCGATACCAGGAACAGATGAGCAAAATCATTAATAATTGTCGGTCCTTTAACGCTTAATAAGCCCAATTGGATTTATTTTACAGCACCATGGTCAAATCCATATCCATTTTTTTGCTCGTCATTTGTTCATCTGTGCATTTGCACGCGCAGAACGATGCCATTGTCCAGGAAGGGGAGTTGGGATTTTCGGTTGGTGTTGCCCAATATTTCGGAGACCTCAACAACAGAAATGATATCAGGCGATCCAAGCCCGCCCTTGGAATTTTTTTCAGAAAGCAGTTTGGTAATTACGTTGCAGTCCGTTTTAGTGGCCACTATGCAGAGGTCGGCTATGCTGATGCGTTCAGCAAAATTGAATACCAACAGCGGCGAAACCTCAACTTTAGATCTGAGTTGTGGGAAATGTCCGTTCAGGGCGATTTCAACTTCTTTGAATTCCTTCCGGGGAATCCCTATTATTCCTTCACACCCTATGTTACTTTGGGTATGGGGACATTTAATTATGATCCTTACACCTACCTCGATGGAGAAAAATATTATTTACGAAAATTGGGTACGGAAGGCCAAGGCAACGCATTGTACCCAGATAGAAAGCCATACAGCAACCAGGCATTTTCATTTCCATTGGGGATGGGAATCAAGTACAACCTTGGTAAAAACATCAATCTTGCTTTTGAGATTTCACACCGCTTTACCTCTACCGACTACCTCGATGATGTCAGCACCACCTATGCCGAAGCATCCATTTTTCCGACCCAGGTGAATGGCAAGACCAATCCTGCCTACCTGTTGCAGGACCGGTCCTATGAGACCGGTTATAGAATAGGCGATGCCGGCAAACAAAGGGGTTTCAGCGAACAGAAGGACCAGTATATTTTTGCCGAACTGGCGATTTCCATCTCATTCAGCTCCTACAAGTGTGCAACACCCAAGACTCCTTAAAAAAATGTACCTTTACAGCCCATGTCGTTAAGAGCACTGATAGACAATGAACGCGTTCCCAAACATATCGCCATCATCATGGATGGCAATGGACGTTGGGCGCAAGAGCAAGGCCAGGATAGGCTTTTTGGCCATTTCCACGGAGTGGCCAGTGTCAGGGATATTGTTGAAGGAAGTGCCGAATTGGGCGTAAAATACCTTACACTATATGCTTTTTCCACTGAAAATTGGGACAGACCGGCTCAGGAAGTGACCGGATTGATGGAATTGCTCGTTGAAACCATCCGCAAGGAAGTTCCCATTCTCAACAAGAACAACATCAGACTGCATGTGATTGGAGAGTTGTCCATGCTTCCCGACCATGCCAAAAAAGCCCTTCAGGAGGCATTTGACATGACGGCACACAATACCGGACTCAACCTGGTGCTGGCGCTCAGTTACAGCTCACGTTGGGAATTGGTGAATGCCGTAAAGAAGATAGCAGAAGACGTCAAAAACAATCAGCTGGACCCTGCCAATATCACCCAAGATACCCTCCAACAATACCTTTCAACCAGTGAATTTCCTGATCCCGAACTGATGATCCGCACCAGCGGAGAGTACAGGATCAGCAATTTCCTGCTTTACCAGCTCGCCTATGCTGAGCTGTATTTCACCCAAACACGCTGGCCAGACTTCAGAAAAGAGAACCTCTATGAAGCCATTCTTGATTTTCAGAAACGCGAAAGGCGTTTTGGGAAGACAAGTGGGCAGATAATTGAGGGTTTAACAAACAATTAGACAAAAACCCGTTATTTTGCCCACCCAAACAAAGAACTGGATGAAGAGGATTTCTACGCTGTTAATTTTAGTGGGACTACTTGTGTTTTCGGACAGCGTTATTGCTCAAAACGATACCCTTCCTAAAACTTCTGTCGACCCAGCACTTTTGGCGATTTATACCGCCAAATATCCACGTAAATACACCATTGCAGACATACAGGTCAAGGGCAACAAGGCCTTTGATGCTGCCATTGTTGTGTCGGTATCCGGCATGGCTGTTGGCGATGAAGTAACCCTTCCTGGTGGTGATGTTTTTGCCAAAGCCATTGCAAAGCTCTGGGCCCAGAACATGTTCACCAACATCAACGTGTACATCACAAAGTTGGAAGAAAACAATATTTGGGTAGAAATTGATGCCGTTGAAAGGCCTATGTTGGCCGACTTCAAGTTCAAGGGGGTTAGAAAAACCGAATCGGATGAATTGAAAGACAAGGTGGGATTGTTCAAGACCAGGGTTGTTACCGACAACATGCGCTTGTCTGCCAAGGAAAATATTGTCAAATACTTTATCGATAAGGGATACCAGGGCGCATCGGTTGTGATTGATGAAACGCCGGATCCCGCATCTCCAGAAAAGGTGGTGCTCACCTTCAATGTGCAGAAAGGAAGCAAGGTCAGGATTTCAGACATCCATTTCTTCGGCAACCAGGCTGCCTCAGCCATCCAGCTGAAAAAGAAACTGAAAGGAACCAAGGAAACTACCAGGATTACCCTCTATCCAGACAGTGCAGTTAGCCCCTATGGAGAGATTCCTTCCACCTCATTCAAAGAATTTATCCAGGAAAAAGGTTATCTGCACCCCACCAAAATCAAGGATTTCATTGATCCATGGTTCAGGTTCAAGCTCTTCTCTTCTGCCAAATTCAACGAGAAAAAGTACCTCGAAGACAAGGAAAAGATTCTGGAATACTACAATTCACTTGGTTACAGGGATGCTGCCATTGCAGCTGATACACAGTATTACGATCCCAAAGGCCGACTCAACATTTCCATGAAAATGGACGAAGGCAACAAGTATTATTTCGGAAAAATGACCTGGAAGGGGAATACAAAATACCCAGACAGCATTCTCAACCTCTTGTTGGGCATCAGAAGTGGCGATACGTATAACCTTGAAGTGCTGAACAAGAAATTGGGAAAGCAACTTTCTCCAGAAGGGGGCGATATCAGTTCGCTTTACATGGATGACGGTTATCTCTTCTTCTCGGTCAATCCGGTTGAAACTTCCGTGTACAATGATACCATTGACCATGAGATCCGCATCACTGAAGGTCCCCAGGCGACCATCAAAAATGTCAACATCACCGGAAACGACAAGACAAAAGAATATGTAATCAGAAGGGAGCTCCGAACAATCCCAGGTGAAAAGTTCAGCCGTTCTGACCTTATCCGTTCCCAAAGGGAGATTGTAAACCTTGGCTATTTCGATCAGGAAAAGCTTGGCATGCAGCCCGTGCCTAACCAGGATGACGGAACGGTAGACATCAACTATACTGTTGAAGAGAAGTCTTCTGACCAGCTTGAACTCAGTGCAGGCTGGGGCGGTGGAATTGGTTTGACCGGAACTCTTGGTGTGACGTTCAACAACTTCTCCATCAAAAATATTTTCAGGAAATCATCTTGGGATCCATTGCCTACCGGTGATGGCCAGAAGCTGAGTCTCCGTTTCCAATCCAACGGCCGCTTCTTCCGATCCCTCAATTTCTCTTTTACAGAGCCATGGTTGGGCGGTAAAAAAAGAAACTCGTTCTCCTTTAACGTATTCAATACCAAGTTTACCAATGCCTATAACCCTTATACTGGATTGTATGACAAGGCATTCGCCGATTCATCCTTCCTCAGTACTTCGGGTGTTACCCTCGCGTTGGGCAAGCAGTTGAAATGGCCGGATGACTTCTTCTCATTAGTGACTTCGCTCAGTTATATCCAATACAAGGCAAAGAACTATTCAATTTTCCCTTCTTTCTCGACAGGGGTATCGAACAACTTCAACCTCAAGCTTGCATTGCAGCGTACATCCATAGACCAACCTATCTTCCCCCGCAGTGGTTCCAACTTTATGTTGAGCGGTACCTTTACGCCACCATGGTCCTATATCAATGGCGTCAACAAGACGGATGTGTTCAAGCTGGTGGAATACCACAAGTGGAGGTTCAATTCAGAATGGTTTGTGCCCATAGGCAAGCCTGCTGGAGAAGACAAGAGCAGACAATTTGTATTGCGCATGGCTGCCAAATTCGGGTTTATTGGCCGGTATAATAAAGAAATTCCCATCTCTCCGTTTGAACGATTCCAGGTGGGTGATGCTGGACTTACCAACAACTTCGGGGTGCTTGGATACGATATCATTGCACACAGGGGCTATCCGGTGTATGACAATTCAGATCCAACCATCAATCCTGACAAGCAAAACGCACAGAACTACTTTACCATCTTCAACAAGTATACCCTTGAGATGCGTTATCCTTTCGTAACGAACCCGAGCAGCACCATTTATGGATTGGCTTTCTATGAAGCCGCCAACGGATGGTATGAGTTCAAGGAGTGGAATCCATTCAGGCTCAGGCGTGCGATGGGTGCGGGTGTTAGGTTCTTCCTTCCCATGTTTGGTTTGCTCGGATTTGATTATGGAATTGGGTTGGACAGGATCACCAACACTGGCAGTTTGAAAGACGCAAGCAGGTTCACCTTTATGCTTGGATTCGAACCGGAATAACCAATGATCACTCCAAAGCCAGTGGGCTGGGGTGTGCACAGAACATAAATTTAAAGTCATGAAAAAACTTTCATTACTCCTCATCCTTGCTGTAATCATCGGGTTTACTGCCAATGCCCAACGCTATGCTGTCATTGACACCCGCTATATCCTCAGCAAGCTTCCCGAATATACCGAAGCCCAAAAAAAGCTGGATGCGTTCAGTATCCAATGGCAACAGGAAATTGACCTGAAGCAGGCCGCACTTGATCAGCTGTACAGGAATTTCGAATCCGAGCGGGTGATGTTGAGTGAGGATTTGCTCAAAAAACGTGAAGACGACATCTTTAACAAGGAAAAAGAGCTGAGGGACCTCCAGAAAAAGCGATTTGGTTTTGAGGGCGATCTGTTTAAGAGGAGGCAAGAATTGGTCAAGCCCATCCAGGATAAAGTATACAGTGCGGTACAAAAATTGGCTGCCGCCAGGCAGTATGACCTGATACTGGATAAAAGTGAAGGAATTACCATTATCTTTGCCGACCCTAAACTGGATAAAAGTGATGATATCCTAAAAGAGTTATCAGGGAAATAAAAAAAGCATATTTTCGAATCAACAAAAACAAACAAGCAGCAATGAAACAAATCTTAAGCCTTGGTCTGGTGATGATCGCGTTGGTAGCATTCAATCCATTCCTCAATGCACAGAACAAAACAGGATATGTTAGCATCGACGAAGTTGTCCAGCTCATGCCTGATTACAAGAAAGCTACCGCTGATATGGCACAGTTCGACAGTGCATTACAGATCAACTATGGCGAAACCCTGAAAGAACTTAACCGCCAGGACAGCTTGTTCAAGGCTGATTCAGTTAAGATGAGCAGTGCAACCAAAACTGCCAAGAAAGAGCAAATGAAGAAGCTGCTCGTTGAGCTTCAGGGATATGAGCAAAACTACCAGCAACAAATGCAACAAAAGCAGGAAGAGCTGATGGCTCCAGTAGCTCAAAAAGCAAACCAAGTGATTGCCGATATCGCCAAAGCCAATGGATACACTTATGTGTTCAGGAAAGAGGCACTGATCGTTTCACCTCCTGCGGACGACATTTTACCGCTGATCAAAAAGAAATTTGAAGTCGCGCCCAAGCCGGCAGCAAAATAAAGGAACTGACCGAAACATTTGTTTCGGTCTTTTTTTGTCCTGACATTTGAAGAACAGACAGCATTTGCAATTCCCCGCTGTCTTTTCACGCCAAAGCCAGGCAAATACCATAACGATGAAACAGCCGATTGGCATATTTGATTCCGGATTGGGTGGTCTTACGATCATGAAGGAGATCTATGCCCGACATCCAGAATACGATTATCTCTATTTGGGTGATAGTGCCCGTTCTCCCTATGGTCCAAAGGATTTCGAAACAGTCTATCAGTACACATTAGAAGC
>Ga0247722_10001837_pt1 | contig 11399 bp, 6 predicted proteins | sample MSEWelMarce3H_FC_FD_189094 | JGI IMG/M metagenome (GOLD analysis project Ga0247722, IMG submission 189094) | Subsurface sediment microbial communities from gas well in West Virginia, United States - MSEEL Well Study Marcellus 3H_FC | ecosystem: Environmental > Terrestrial > Deep subsurface >... | reverse complement strand
TCATTAAAGGTTGCAGCGGATTGTGTTAGTCTTTCTTGGTAAAATCTATTTTTCTGTACGTCTGTCCAACCTGCGGTGGTGGCTACACGATCTGCTTTCTTAAGCCATTCTTCTATAGTAAGACCATCTTCTAAATTTCCTGAAAATTCTGGGATTTCTTTCTTGATTGTTATAGCACTTAAGTTAGTTAGTCCTTGTGTTAGAGCTTCTGTTTGGGCGTTGGCAAGATCTCTCCATTCGTCTACGGTGGGAAAATGTTGAGCCATGATTATATTGTTATTATCGGAATCGTCTTCTATCGTACTAGCGTTGTGGATATCTAAATAAGATGTGTTGTCTTCGTCGTCACTTGATATATCTGTGTTATGTGGGGCTCTTAAGTCGTCAGCTGTAAAGCCACGAAAAATATAGTTATGGTCGTTGAATATACTATTGTTATGAGTGGGTGGTAAAAGTGCTGCAAGAACTGCGTCTGCGGTGGAAGTGTCACGAAGGACAGCGTTAGCTTCTGCGAAAAGGGATTCTTCGTCGTGGGCTCTATTGTCTTCGTGAGTGGGGTCGTGATTTTCTACTACTGGTATGGGAGAATGGTTGGAACTAGGTGGGGGTGCATTAACTCGGAATACAGGAATGCCTAATGTACGAGCTTCGGCGTCACACTTAGCATATAAATCGAGCAACTCTTTTTGGTATTTTAAAGTTAAGGAAGGTTTACTATTAACTGAACTAAGCTGTTTGTCAAGCTGGGCTGCTTTGTCAAGAATGAGTCCGCAAAGTTGATCAAATTTCTTTTGTGGAGTATATCTACGTGTATGAACAGCTACTCTAGGCACAGTATGGGTATTTGGTGAAACAAGATCAATGACTGGTGTTACCTGTGATCCTGGCGCAGACATGAAGTTGTTGACTTGAAGGCGAAGGTACGGAACTGGCACGTTCACCAACTGTAATGGGTCAGCTCCCTGGAATCGGGAGGCCCTTACCCGGACGTGGCGGCAGGAGAGAATAGATGAGTAGACGTAAGATCTGGGGTAAACTATTGTATTAAGATCTTAAAAGGAAGAGAGAACACTACAAAGGGAGTTTGGTGGAGAGGGACAGTTCTGGTTAGAACTGTGCTGCTAGACGTTGCTGGACGGTACTGCGCTCTTTTGCTGGTTCTGCCGGAGCTCTTATATACTCCTGGATGTGTGCAGAGGAGAGCTGCTGGTAGCCGCGAAGAAGCACGTTCGAGCGGCGAAGTCCTTTGCAGCTGCGGCGGTCGGATGACCAGGTGCTGCACGTTCGAGCCGTACAGCTATAGCTGGTTGCAAGTAGAGTTAAAAGGTGGGAGGATAGATTGGAGGGCAATAGTGGAAAGCAGAAGTGGAAGAGGGGAGGAGCGTATAGTGACATGCGCACTACATACTTCTCCTCTATGATTAGGTCGTCCCGACCGTAAAGAAAAGAAAACAGGGGGTAATAAAGAAAATACGGAAAAGGAAAACACTAAATGACAAAAATAAGGCAATACGTTGTACGGAGGATACCGTTATAAGGCTGAATAATACATTCTTTTCGTTTTGAATTCTTTCCAGGCAAAAAGGTGAACGTAAGTTCCGATGCCAAATAGTAGAAAAGAAGTTTCATATTTCGTGAAGAGAGAAGAAAACATGTAGAACAACCACAATGTGAAATATGCAGGAAAGATTTAGTTCTTGAGTAAAAAAAGTGTAAAAGGCCTATGGCCAGAAAAAGTTTGGTGACCTTGGTTTTTTGTCGACACACTATAGATGTAGCCAAATTAGCTACCAGTAATATAATCGAAATTTCTTTTTCCGGACACACGGATGGGTCCTGCCTTGGAATTTCGAGGTGCGTTAAAAGCATCTTGAACAATGCATCGATGGAATCGAAACTGACATTGCATGCTACAGGAAGGAAACTCATCTTCCTGGCATAATAAAAGTAGCCCGGGGCTTTTATATTTCCCATGCCCCATCCCAACATTGATTCGATACGTACAAGCGAAACACAAACAAAACAGTGTTCGCTTTTTACAAGCCAAACACATCGTTGTCTCTCTTTTTCTTGTAAAACACATTATTCGCCTGTGTAAATGGCTGTTGTTGTGAGTGGAAAATGGAAAAAGGGAGAAGTAAAAAGAACATTTGTAGTAAAAGTAATGAAATTATTTTCATCTTTAAGACACATGATAGAAAAAGAAAAGGTGAAAATAACAGGTGGCCATTTCCGACGGTGTTTTCAGGAAAAAGAAAAAGAAGTAGTTAGAGTAGTTTTCTTTGCCCTCAGTGTAGGGTGAAAACAAACTAATTGAGTTTGTTTGTTACTTACTTTTCTCTTAAAAAAAAAAACAACACACACATTATTTTTGCTCCCGCGCTGCGAGAGAGCGACTTCTTACAATTTTTTGTTCGCTTTTCAGGGAGCGAGTAATTACGTTTTGTTGTGGCTTTCATATTACCACATTACATATTTAAAACGGGTGAAGCATGTATAAAAGAAAAAGAAAGAGATCGGGACGAACAGAAGAAGAATTAGTTATTATTATTTTTCTTTTTCTTTACTTTTATTGTTGCTGTAGCTTGTTGATTTTGTCGAGGCTGTTCTTTATTTCTTCGTCGATGTCGCGTGCCAAAGCTGATTGCCGTTTGACTTCGGCGATCGTAAACTGTAGTAGCTCCACTTGGCGTTGAAGGATGGCGCGGCTACAGTCCATCATGGATTGTTGTTTGTTCACAACCTGCTCCATCTGGCGCAGAGTTGTCCGCATACCTTGTATTTTATTTTGCCGTTGTTTGTTTTCTAGTTCGCGGGAAAGTTTTTCAGCTTTACGCTTCCGCACATCCGTCATGTGAAGGCGATGACGCTCAAGTTCCTCTGCTAGTTGTTCGGGGGATTTTCCGACTTGATGTTTTTTGAGACGGCTGATGACGTTGTCGTGCTCCTGCCAACGTTTCTCCACGTCGAACACGGTAATTTCTGTCTCTCGTCGTTGTAAACGAGTATATGGACGAAATTTTGCACTTTTGTTGGCGCCGCGAAGACGAATAACACTGTGACGGCTTTCACTAATTGGCACTAATGGTGGCGGGTTTTTTAGGCCTAGCAAAAGCACTTGACGAATCTAAGTCACTGAAGTAACTCATTTTTTTTTTTTTTTTTCTAAATAACTGTCTAGTGTGTTTCAAGCAAAGGGCAAGCTAAGACTGACTTGCTTGACGATTTTTAGGCCTTTTATAAATGATTGCAACGGAGGCTGTTGGGGTTGAAAATAAAACAAAACGAGCAGATGTTGATTGAAAGGCGGGTGCGTTGTGCAAAAGGGAATAAAATATTTTTATGATGGCTTGGTCATTCCGTCAGTCAGTTTCCCATGGGGGAAGGGTTGCTTTCTTCGTCGTCTTTTGTAGAGCGGTATCGTTTTACAAGATGTTGGCAAGAGGTCGGAGGTGGCAATAATTCTCCTTTTGGTGTAAAGCGTTGACAAATAAATTTATAGGCTGACGCATGAGTGTTTAACGTTGCTCCGTGTAGGCGTAGAAGTTTAATGATTTCTTCGCTTTCGATAATAAAAGCAAAATGAAGGGCCGGTTCACCGTTGACATTTGTATCGTTAATAGTTTTCTTAAAATGTGGGAGCTGTAATAAAATGGTGCAAACATTGTAGTGTGAATTTATAACTGCTGACATTAATGGATTTTCTCCGTTTTTGTTCGTAGTTCGAAGATCGGGTTCGTGTTGTAAAATTTTTTGTAGGGCTACTTCGTTACCCGTTGAACATGCATAATGAAACGGAGTCAAACCGTTGTCGTCATTTCTTTCCAAGTATCGTATTATGTGCGAACGTAAAAGAAATTCAAGAATAGGGGAGGGTGATTGACAGGCTGCGTGGAGGAGGGTTTTTTCAAAGCCTCCCCCTAGTGTCCAATCGACACTATATTGAATGAGAATTCCAAAAATAGTACCAAAGCCTTTCTTTGCTGCTAACGTAAGGGGAGTGTCCATGTTTTGATTGACTGGATCCTGCCGTCCGCTGATTCTAGCTAATAATCTAGTTGTTTGTGCATTATTAGTTATGACTGCCCAATGAAGTGGTGTGTTTCCGTCATCATCAGCAAGCAAGGTGCATGCCTGCTTTGCTAATAAGTCTTGGATAATTTTTGCATTGCCTTTCTTTGTAGCATCAAGAAGAGGTGTAGCATTAGAGTGATCTTGAATATTGATTTTCTTAATAGATTCAGGTTGTTTTCGAAAAATTTGTCGTAACATAGCTACATTTGCCAGCGCGGCGGCTGTGTGCAGGCAAGACTTACCCTTTTTGTTACGGAGGGATGTGTCTGCTCCTGCCTCACATAAGCGTCCTACCGCGTTTGAATCATGATTAAGAATAGCATAATGTAGTGCCGTGTTTCCTTTGTGATCTTGTAGATTAATATCTGGCCGCATCCGTAATATTCCAACTGCCGTTTTTGTATTACGCTCTCTTACTGTTGTTATGAGGGGTGTTTCTCCATCCGAATTTGGCGCGTCGACACTTTCCGGCGGGTAATTTTTGGATGGATGATACTCGTCATACCCTCTAGCGGTCAAATGAAGAATGTTGTCGCCGCTAAGCAAATCTGTCTGTTTAAATTGTTGCAAGAATATCGGATAAGTTTCCGCTTCTCCTCTATAGAATAAAAGTTCATGCTGAAATATAAATCGTTCGTAGGTCGTCAGGGGGTTTGTTAAATTGTTTGATGGGTACTTTTTGATGTTTACATCGAGCTTTCGCATACGTTATTACTTCTTTGCGCTGCTTCCTGAAGTCTTATTGCAAAGTTTGTTACATCTTTCTGGTGTCGGCGAATTCGAAGACGGGCAAAAGACACGATTGTATAGATGATGACTGATAACAACAAGGTTCCCATAAGTGTTAGAAAAATACTTTTTAGTGTTATTGTCCAACTGCTGATATTCCAAAAACGTGATTCTGAACGTGAATTGACAACAAGTGATGAAAGAGAATCTGCATTTACTTCGTGAATTCTTGTTACAAGTTCATTAAGAACATTAAGCTGCTCAAATTCGTTAGATTCAAAAGCCTTATGATGTCGTAATGTGTACTTGTATTCGTTGTCGTCTAGTTCTTTAAATTTTGAAGTTAACTTTAGTGTTGATAGGTGAAACGTTGGGGTCAGTTGAATCCAAGCGTTTTTCTCGGTGTTCCAAGTGTATGAAAGTCCATTTAAGTTTGTTACTCCATCTTTCCAGAAGCATTCTTGGAAAGGATGCAAAGAATAACCATCTCTTCCAATGGTATAATTTTGATAGACAGGCTCGAAACCACATTTTGTTTGTGCAGCTGATATGGTTAAATTGACTTGTCCACACTTTTGAACAATTAAGTGTTTTCCATTTGGCTTTAGTCGATGACATACTGGTAAATTATTTGCAATTGCTGCGAGCAGTCCATTAGATTCTGCTAGCATGAGGGTTGTAAATCGTCGTAGCTGCAGGTTACCGCAATACACTGCTTTAATTTCTTCTTCTAGTTTGTTATCTCTGGCAACTGCTTTGTCTTCTATAAACTGATGATGTTGGGCCAATAAGGGCTGATTTTCTTCGTCTGTATTTTCTGTTTCGTGTTGGGGCGCTCCTAGCTGCCATTGCTGATTTTCATTTTGTGTGCAATTTGCCACACTCACCGTTAAGTCTTTTTCGGCTTGGAGGCAAAATTGTCCGTCAGTTATTTGGGATGTATAGGGATTCCAAATTAGGGGACTGGAGGGAGTGTTTTTAGTTTTACATTCGGGTTCGTAATTTAATTGTTTACTGTGAAAGGTAAAGCAAGCATCTTTTTTCTCTTCTGGTTGTATGACTAGATTGGTGGAGACTGCGAACTTCTTTTGTATCTGACATTTTTCTAATATGAGACCATTAAATTTTAAACAAGCGTCTATATGGGGGTTATACAAATGCGTTTTACTTCTGTTATTTTTATCTTCAATTTCAATATAAGCATTATCAATGTTGAGGAGTTTATGGAACTGGTGATTGCAAATTGAAAAGGTCTCGTTTTGGAAATGAAATTCTAATTGGTTGGTTTCATCAATTAATTTGAACGTGTTATCCGCCAATTTTGTTTTAATTCCATTACCATCATGGATTTTCTTGACTTTACATTTTTCGTCTTCAGTATAATTCATCGGAGACCACACGATGGTTGCATCGTGCGTCATCGCTGAAGTATCTGTTGAACTGTTTGTTAAGATACCATAAGGAGATGTGATTGGGCAAGCAAGACAATCTTTTTTCAAAGTTATCTGCTGCTCAACACAATTCCGTATAATATATTCTTTCTGTTGCATCCAAGTGCCTTCTCCAATCGGTTCGGCTTTGTAAGCGTACAAGTCCGGACCGATTTGCTCCATTTTATTTCCAGAACAATCATGGGTTTCTATTATTTCTCTACATTCTCTTACTGAAACTTTTTGAATATTTAAAGCTGTGGTGGTATCGAATCCACCGAAAAAGAATCCTGTTATATTTTTCTCTTTTAACCAAGTCATGCATAGGTTTCCTTTCCAAGTGGAATGAGGCTCTTCGGTAATGAAAAATGCGTACTTGGTGGGGACAGGTTTCTGTTGCATCAGTCTTTCGTCACAATACGAAGGCTGCTGAATGTCCATCAGTCCCACTATTTCCGCTTGGCTGCAGTTGCAGGCCATGATATCGAGAGCTGATCCCACTTGGAGGGATCCCAAAAGGAATAAAACGAAAATTTCCATCTGAAAAATAGGTGTTTCTACATTGAATACTTGTATCTACTACGTGCTGTTTTACTTTCTTGTCAAATCGTAATCTCTTAATTTTAAAGGAAGAGTTAGTGTTCTCCGCAAATTTCTTCGCGGTGGGAGAAGAGGTCTTTCCTCGCTTTTGCTTCTTCTTTCTTTGATTGGTTTATTCTCGATAGTTTCAGATGCGGGTTGTGTTACTGGCTGTTTGATTTCGTTAGCCAACGCTTCTGTGGGTATTACTAATTCTGGTTCAGTTGTTTCGGTGTGATTGCTGTCTCGACTGGGCTCTTTTGAAAATAATTTCATGCGGTCTACATGGGTAACATAAAGACTATTGTCGCTCAGATCTAGTAGTTTGAAATTAACATCACCTTTTTGTTCAATTACGCGATATGGGCCTTTCCATCGCATATTGAATTTTCCTGGCTGATCTGATAAATCTCTTAGTAAAACTATATCTCCAATGTTATATTTTACTGTCTTTGTATTTTTATCATAGTAGTCTTTTTGTTTTTCCTGTGCTGCTTCTAAATGTTGCCTGGCGAATGCTTTCGCTTCGTGCCACATTTTGGCAAATATGTTATTAGGATCCGAAAGGATAAGCAAACGAGGTGCTGGTAAGACGTCGTTTGGTTCTCTTGCTTCAAATCCTTTTAACAAATAAAATGGTGTGTACCCTGTGCTTGAATGCACAGATGTATTGTAAGCAAAGGTTGCATACTTAATATAGGTGTCCCATGTATCCGGTTGATTTATGACGTAACTTGCTATAATATCTGCCATTGTTCTATTGAATCTTTCTACCATGCCATCGCAGCATGGTCTGTATGCCGTGGTTCGGAGACGTTTGATTCCTAACTGCTTGTACAATGTATCCATCGTTTGTGATAGGAAATTAGTACCTTGATCAGTCAGTACTCGTTCTGGCACACCGTATTCTAAAATAACTGAGTCGATAAATGTGTTCATAACTGTTTCTGCTTTTTGATCTGGCATTGGTGCCGCTATCATGTATCGTGTGAGGTATTCACCCATTACAAGGATGAAATTGTTTCCTCTGGCAGACGTGGGGATTGGTCCTACGACGTCCATTGCCATTGTTTGCCACACATGTTCAGGTGGTGGAATTGGTTTTAATGGTGCTCTACTTGATCCTACTGCCTTTCTTTTGGCACAGATTTCGCATTTTCTAACGTAATTTTTAATTTCTCTAGCCATGTTGGGCCATATGTATCGTCTTGTTATTCTCGCTATTGTCTTTTTTGTTCCTAGATGTCCTGCGTAAGGGCTATCATGAAAGCGTTTTAAGATGTTTTCTCTAAGTTTTTTAGGTACTAGAATTCTACCGTTAGGTGTTCCTATTAATCCTGAACTAAATTCGATGAATTTCGGTTGATCTTCTTCATCCGAATCATCTTCTTGTTCTAAATAGGGTACATCGTTTGGTAGGGGTGATGGGCTTGTGTCTTCTGGGCTTGCAGCTGCCTCTGAATGTAGTGAACGCCTATCTTGGGTCGTTCCTTCGTTGTCGGATACCATTTGCTCGTTTGTTCGCCGATCCTGGGCTTTCAAGAGGATTTTACGAGCGGTACCACAATACTCATCCTGAAGTTGTTCCGTCTTAAATTCTTGGAACGTTAGGAAGATGACAGTTTCTTCTGTATCTTCTTCTTCCCCTGTCGTTCCAGATTCGTTGGGAATTCTACTAAGGCTATCCGCGTTTTGGTGGGCTTTACCCGGCCTATACTGAATGTCCATATCGAATTCTTGTAGACGGAGTGCCCATCTGGCAATCCTTCCTGTGGGATTCTTTCTAGTCTTTAACCATTGTAGCGCACGATTGTCTGATCTCACTTGAAATCTTCGGCCATATAGGTAAGGATAGAATACTTTTGTTGCATGCAGGATTGCAAAGCATTCTTTTTCTTCCGTACTCCAATTGACCTGACTCTTCGAGAGATGTTTTGATGCATACGCAATTACAACTTCTTTTTCTTCGCCTTGAACTATCTGTACTTGGCCTAGTACAGAACCGACGCCAAATCCTGACGCATCCGTATCTATGATGAAATCGCGCGTGAAGTCCGGATAACGCAGAATTGGCGGCTTGATAAGGCAGTCTTTAAGAAGTTGAAATGCTTCCTCTTGTTCCCTACCCCATATCCATTCAGTATCCTTTTTTGTCAATACTGTAAGGGGTTGCGCTTTTCCTGCAAAATTCTTTATAAATTTTCTGTAGTACCCTGCGAGGCCTAAAAAACTTCTGGTTTGGTCGACGTTTTTTGGTGCTGGATATTCTTTTACTGCTTTCTGTTTCTTTGGGTCTGGTTTAATACCTTCTTTTGTAAAAATATGCCCTAGATATTCTACTTCTGTTTGAAGGAAGATGCATTTGGATGGCTTTATTTTTAATCCTGCTTTCCGTAGGAGGTCGAACACTGAACGCAAGTGATTTAAATGATCTTTGATTGTTTTTGAATATACAATTACGTCGTCTAGATACACCATCGCAAATTTTGTTTTAACTGGTCGCAAAACGTTGTCTAAAAAGCGCTGAAATGTCGCTGGGGCATTTGCTAGTCCGAAGGGCATTCTATTGAATTCATAGTGTCCATCTTCTGTGGTAAAAGCTGTCTTAATTTTATCTTTTTCTTCTATCTCTATCTGCCAATATCCACTACACAAATCAAGGGTCGAAAAATACCTCGCGCCATGTAAATAGTCGACAACTACGTCTATTCGTGGTAGCGGGTACTTGTCTTTGACTGTTGATTGGTTTAGCAAACGGTAGTCTATACAAAGTCGTTTTTCTCCTGTCTTTTTTGGAATAAGAACGACTGGTGAGCTATACGGGCTACTACTTGGTCTTATGATATTGTATCTCAACATTTCGTCAATGTTTTGCTGTAGTACATACTGTTGTGATCGGGCAGAACGGTAAGGTGGGGTATGTACTGGAGGTTCGTTTCCTGTGTTAATGGCATGCTTAATTCCTGTGGCTTTGCCTAGCTCTGATGTTCCTTCTGCTGTTATATCGTGGTTACTTGTTATTAATTCTTCTAAATCATTTCTGTATTTTTCATACAGTGGCTCTTCTATGATTAGTTTATTTCTGGGCAATTTGGTTATTGATGTTGGGGGTGGTGTAGAGTTCGTTCCTTCGAGCTTACCTATTACATGGTATCTCGTTTCATTATTAGTATAAGTTATTCTACGAGTCATGCTATCAAGTTTTATATTGTGGTTAGTTATGAAGTCTAATCCTAGAATACAAGGCTCTGTGAGATTTGGCAAAATGTGAAAAGTTTGTCTAATTGTGTTGGTATCATTAGTATGAATTCTTATATCTATATCATATGCACCCATTGTTTCAATTGGTGTGCCACATGCATTTTTAAATTTTTCCTTGGTTAGTGATTCATGTTTTAGTTCTGATTCAGGGATTTTTGAAAGAAATTCTGCTGACAGGATGCTTGCTGTTGCTCCTGTGTCTAACAAGGCTCTAGTTGTGATAGTGTTACCTATAACTATTGGGATTCTATAAAGCTGATGGATTACATGTTTTGCTGGGGCTAGTTTCTTAAAAGGGGTTTTCTTCTTTACATTGTATCTTAATTTTGTTTGTTTTAATTTCTGTTCCGTTGGTTTCTTTGTCTTACTTTGTCGTCCTGTAGTTTCCGACATGCTCTTTTTATGTGTCCTGGTTTGTTACAATAAAAACAGTTTCTATTTTGGGGTCTGCTAGATTGCTGGTTATTGTAATTTGAATATGAAGGATTTCTGTAGTTTGATTGGTAGTTCTGTCGATATGGGGAGTTTTGTCGCTGTTGGTAATGATTTCTTGGTGAATATGAACGATCACGTCTATAATTTATTTGGTCATGTGGCTTACTGTATGATCCTGGTCCTGGGCTTTGGCTTCTATCTCTATCCTGAAACTTTACGTTTTTCTCGTTGCGGTTGCTTTTTTCCACGTAGGCTATGGCTCCTACTTGACCTGTTTGGGATAGCTGTAGGTTAGCCATCTGTTTAACGAGAGCTTTCACTTCATCGAATTCAGCTTTATTATCAATAGACTTGGTGCTGACTTGTCCTGTTATTTTAGCTTCAGTTGTTCTCCTTATTTCTAGAAGTTGTTCACACTCTTCTGCACTAGTGACTGTTTGCTGAAAGTTTGCTCCTACTGGCAATCGTGCCCATATGATTGCAAATATTTCGCTACGTAGGCCGTCAAGAAAAACTTCTCTTTTAACATCGTCCCGTAGGTTAGCGACTTGTGCGTTCTGACTATTGGCAACTGTTTCTCCAAATCCTATTTTATACATATCATCAATACGTTGTTTAAAATCTCTAATTCGTTCTCCAGGTTTTTGTTTGATATGTTTAAGTTGGACTTTACGAATTGATTGCAATGTGGTGTCTTGGAGTCCTGTAATAATTGCTGGTCGCCATAAGACATAATCATCGCGTGTTGCTTGTGGTAGCGTATCATTAAAGGTTGCAGCGGATTGTGTTAGTCTTTCTTGGTAAAATCTATTTTTCTGTACGTCTGTCCAACCTGCGGTGGTGGCTACACGATCTGCTTTCTTAAGCCATTCTTCTATAGTAAGACCAATA
>Ga0247722_10001834_pt1 | contig 11406 bp, 8 predicted proteins | sample MSEWelMarce3H_FC_FD_189094 | JGI IMG/M metagenome (GOLD analysis project Ga0247722, IMG submission 189094) | Subsurface sediment microbial communities from gas well in West Virginia, United States - MSEEL Well Study Marcellus 3H_FC | ecosystem: Environmental > Terrestrial > Deep subsurface >... | reverse complement strand
ATTGCTCTTTGTGCGCATGTTTAGCAACATCTACAGTAATTAGATATGTCTAGATTGTATAGATATTGATAAACAAGTCCATCGTTTGCGTAATTTAATCGCTAGCTTGCGATGTTGCTATCTTGAGGCTGGCTGGGTTTACTGCTGAGTAAGTCATCTAGGTCGGCTTGCAGGCCAAGTAAAATACTGTCTTCGATATGCCCTTGCAAGCGGTTGATCAGATCGCTTGCGGTTTTAAGTAGTGATACACGCGTCTCTTTGTTAGCAAGCCCAGTTTTTAAGTATTTGATGCTGGCATGTGCCGCAGAGAGGGTGAGTCTAGAGTTGCGGGTGCTTTGTGCTGCTGGCACTAATAGCGCCACGGCGTCTTCTAACTTGGATTTCAGCATAAGCTGCACGCCATTATTATTGATGTCGGTGATTTCTTGCCCAGTTTGCTGGATGAATTGCCGCCAAGTGCTCCTTTTGTTAGCGGTGCTTTCTAGTATGCCAGAGATGTTTTTAGTTGTTACGAAGCGTTGAGCTAAAATGTCGAGCCAGCGATAAGGGGGATTGCTACTATTGGCGGCTTCGTTTTCATTGCTGGGGGGGTAAATTAAATTCGCCGTCATAATAAAGCTGATGGCCAATTCCATATTAAAATCATCGCCCCTCATGCTGGTTTCTATTTTGCTGAGGTCTTCTGTTTTTCCGCTAAAAATAGCACTGGCAAGGTGGGCTGAAATTCTATTTTCGGCGTTATCATCTTTACGTACGCGCTCTTGTACCATGCGCAGATATTTTTCCGCATCGCCAAGATCGTCTTCAATTTTTGCAGCGATTGCGAGTTGCAAAATAGTATTTGCAGATAGGGCCGATGAATTGCCGCCGCAATTGACCGCGTGGCTAAGTAATACCTTGGCTTTATTACTATCACCCAGCATATTGGCTAAATTACCGGCTTTTTGTAAGCGGCTGATATTGTTTGGAGTGATGGCTTGGCATTCATCAAACACCACCATTGCTTCCTCTAAGCGCCCATCATTCATATACATATTGGCCAATTCTTCGTAGGCATCTACATACTGGCTGTTTTCTATTATGGATGATTGTAATAGTTTATCTGCTTGGGTTTTATTGCCCTGCTTGTTATATACCTTGGCTAGGCCTAGTTTTGCCCAGGGAATTAAACGGCTGGAAAGAATTTCTTCAAATAAAACACGGGCTTCATCGAGTTGATTGCTTTCGATAAGTAGGGTGGAAAGCAGGTGCAATAAATCAGATTTATAGGGTGTATCAGGCTGGGCAAGTAATAAGCGTGCTGCTTCAATGGCACCCAATGGATTGTTTTGCTCAATACAGGTGAAAATAGGCTGAAGCGTCTTTTTTTTCTTCCAAGCAACTTGAAGTCGGGTAATTAATTGGTGACCGGTAAAGGGTTTAATGAGGTAATCATCGCGGCCAACTTCTGCGACTGCGACTACTTTCTCGTAGGATGCTTCGGCGGTAATCATAAACCATACCGAGCTAAGCGGAAGCTCACCGCTTCTGCGTATTTCTTCTAGTAGCTCTTGCCCATTCATGCCTGCGCCAAAATCATAATCACATAGAATAACGTCGTATTCTGCATTGCGTAGGCGGCGACGTGTTTCGCCAACACTACTGGCGGCATCCACACGATTAATGCCAATTTGGGCAAGCGTCATTCGCAATGACTGGCGCACTGTGGGCGAGTCATCAGCGATAAGCACCTTGGAGTCGTGGATTAGATCTGTCATGTGTAAGCACTATAATTGGGTGACGTATGTTGTAACCGTTGACCAATTATGGAAGAGGCTAGTGTTATTTGCTGTAAATGCAGGTTTTGAAGCGCTAGCTGGTTTTTTGCTAAGGAAAGTGCTGATGAGAGAGGGAATGGGTGAAAAAAAAACCAGCTTAGGCTGGGTGTTCGCGGTAAATATTAAAGGCTAAAATAAGAAAATAAATTTAACTGGCGTGTGATAAATCAATTTCAAATTAAGCAATATCATAAATGGTGCCCAGAAGAGGACTCGAACCTCCACACCCTAAGGCACATGGACCTGAACCATGCGCGTCTACCAATTCCGCCATCTGGGCAATACAAAAACTGTGATTCTTTGGTTAAATCAATTTAATTTTGTTTACATTTGTTATTGGTGCCCAGAAGAGGACTCGAACCTCCACACCCTAAGGCACATGGACCTGAACCATGCGCGTCTACCAATTCCGCCATCTGGGCATTACTATTGCATTTTACAACTTAAGCACCAGCTATCTATAAATCACTGGTCTATTGCGTCTTAAGTGAATTTTATAAAGCGTGGTGCCCAGGAGAGGACTCGAACCTCCACACCCTAAGGCACATGGACCTGAACCATGCGCGTCTACCAATTCCGCCACCTGGGCGCTCTATAAAGCGCTAGAATGTTGCTGCGCCTCACTTAAGAGGAGGCGATTATTGTTAAAAGCAGACACTATGTCAAGAAATATACCGAAGAAATCTTTAAGAATTTCCACTATCCCAAATCAGGAGGCCTAGCAAATGAGCGGCCGTTCTAAAAAAATCAAAGGCATACGCGCGTCCGATCCATTTCTTGAGCGTGAACGCGAACGCTATGAATTTCCACTTCCTTCCCGCGAATTTGTGCTGCAGGTGCTCACTGAGCACGGCGCGCCGATTTTTGTGGATGAATTAATGAGCATGTTGGCCATTTTACCTGAGGAAGAAACGCAGTTTCATCGTCGCATGGCCGCGATGGAGCGTGAAGGTCAGGTGATGATGAATCGTAAAGGTGCTTTATGCCTGCCCGATAAACTTGATTTATTACAAGGCCGCGTACAAGGCCACGCCGATGGTTTTGGTTTTATGGTGCCAGATGATGGTAGCAGCGATCTATATCTTGGTCCAAAAGAAATGGCTAAAGTTTTACATGGCGATCGCGTATTAGTACGCCCAATGGGCTTGGATCGCCGCGGCCGCCGTGAAGGCAGTATTGTAGAAGTGCTGGTGCGTAGCACCACTAAGTTAGTTGGCCGCTTACATAGTGATCATGGTGTATTTACGGTAACGGCAGAAGATAAACGTATCAGCCATGAAATTGTGCTGGAGCCTAATGGCAGCATGGGCGCTGAGTCTGGACAGGTTGTGATGGTTGAGTTGGTGACCCAGCCTTCGCGTTATTCGCCACCTGTGGGGCGAGTGGTACAGGTGCTGGGTAATTACGCCGATCCTGGCATGGAAATCGAAATTGCCCTACGTAAACATAATTTACCTCATGAGTTTTCTGCTGAAGCCTTGGCGCAGGGGGAGGACACGCCGACTAAGGTGCGCAAAAAAGACTGGAAAAACGTACTCGGCACGGTTGAACGTGAAGATCTGCGCGATTTGCCGCTGGTGACGATCGATGGTGAAACGGCTAAAGACTTTGATGATGCTGTTTATGCTGAGAAAAAAGGAAAAGGCTGGCGTCTTATCGTGGCGATTGCCGATGTGAGCCACTATGTATTACCTGGCGACGCGCTGGATGTGGGCGCGATTGAGCGCGGTAACTCGGTGTATTTCCCCCGTCGCGTGATTCCTATGCTGCCCGAGGCGTTGTCTAACGGTATTTGCTCGCTTATGCCAGATGTAGAGCGCTTATGTATGGTTTGCGATATGCAAATTTCAGGTAAAGGCGCGATTAAGAAATACCGCTTTTATCCAGCGGTGATGCATTCAAAAGCACGGCTGACCTATACCAAGGTCTGGGATATGGTGCAGCACCCTAGTGGCGAAATCGCTCAGCAATATCAGCATGTATTGCCACAGATCGATACGCTTTACGCCTTATTCAAAGCTTTTTCGGCGGCGCGAGCTGTGCGTGGTGCGATTGATTTTGAAACTGTTGAAACTGAAATGCGTTTTGATGAGAACGGTAAAATTAAAGAAATCGTGCCTGTTATCCGGAACGACGCGCACAAGCTTATCGAAGAATGCATGCTGGCCGCCAATGTGTGCGCTGCAGATATCCTGATCACCAAAGAGCACGAATGTGTTTACCGCGTGCATGAAGGCCCAACGCCAGAAAAAATGGAAAACCTGCGCACTTATCTAAAAAGCGTTGGCTTAACCTTGGAAGGCGGTGATGAGCCAACGGCTGGCGATTACGCTGTATTGCTAGAGCAAATTAAGCTAAGAGATGACGCGGCGTTATTGCAAACCATGCTGCTTAGATCGCTTTCTCAGGCGGTCTATAGCCCAGGCAATAAAGGCCATTTTGGTTTGTCTTACGAGGCTTACACTCACTTTACTTCACCAATTCGTCGCTATCCAGATTTGCTGGTACACCGTGCCATTAAAGCTATCTTGGCGGGGCAGAAATACACGCCAGCCATGAAGTGGGAAGCTTTAGGTGCACAGTGCTCAATGACCGAGCGCCGTGCGGATGACGCCAGCCGCGATGTGCAAAACTGGCTGAAGTGCTATTACATGCAAGATAAAGTGGGAGAAGAATTTGAGGGCGTGATTTCCGCTGTCACCAGCTTCGGTATCTTTGTACTGCTGGACAAGGTTTTTGTAGAAGGGCTGGTACATATTTCTGAGCTTGGCACAGATTATTTCCACTTTGATGAAGTCCGTAAAGAGCTAAAAGGCGAGCGCACTGGCCAAGTTTATCGCATGACTGGCCGCGTTAAAATCAAGGTGGCGCGTGTTTCTTTAGAAACCAGCAAGATCGATTTTATGCTCGTTGAAGATAAACCAAAGTGGGGCGATCAACCTGCAGAAGCTGCAACTGGGCGCCGTAATGCACCGCCCAAGCCAGTTGCTACGCGTGGGCGAAGCAAGCCGCAGCGTGCGCCTGAGCCCCTTGCAAAAGAGGTGACGGCTGCTGCCCCTGCAACAAAGCCTACTACTGGTAGAAAACGTACTGCAATTGTTAAGCAAGTGAAGAGTGCCGCTCCAACACCCGCGCTTGATGCGGCAAAAAAGACGGTAGTACGTAGGGTGGCAAAAGCACCGCAAACTGCAAGTGCAAATACGGTGGTGGCAGTCGCGCCACTTGCTGCTGTCAAGCCCTTGGTAACGAAGCCTGTAGCTAAGTCGGCCACAAAATCGGTGACAAAGCCCGTAGCAACAAGGTCTGTAACAAAACCAGCAACCAAGCCCGCAGAAAAGCCTGAAACACAATCTACAGCCAAGCCAGTAACTAAACCCAGAGTTGCAAAGCCAGCGGCTGCAGTGGTGAAAGTGCTTACGCCAGAGGGGGGGCTTGTGAAAAAGCCGAGGACTAGAACGAAGCCGTCATAAACCGCACTAAGCGCGTCCTTTATTGGCGCGCTTAGTGGGTTTGTTGATGGGGTGTTGCAAGCAATCTTGTTAATTTAAGCACTTGTAGGGTGGGCAAGGAAATACCTTAACCCTCTCTACAATTTGCTTCCCACCCTTTAGTAGCAGGATGGGGGGGGAAAGCGCTGCTGCAAATTTAAACAATCAAAGGGCTTTAAGAGCTTTGATTAGGTTTTCGCGCTGTACGCTACTGATCTCTTTCACTTGAATGAGGTGGCGAAACATATTGATTTGACCAATAAGCGCCGAACTATTTACATTCCCAGTAAAACTAATGTAATTTTTTTGTTTTGAATTTACACTGGGAATATCGAGGTAGATATGGCATGCAGTACCCGTTTTTACCTCTTTGTCGGCTAAAACAATCAAACTGTTTTCTGCTACTTCTACGGTTACGCCATAGATGGGCGGAACGCTTGGATTGGTAACCATGGCTGCACGCCAGCTGGCTTTCTTACGTGTACGAGTATCAGTGCTTGGATTCATGGTGCTTATCAAGGTGGGTGGGAAAAATGCCGTTGAAAACACAGCGTAGCACTCTGCGTGCTAATCTTGCGAATAATTGCCGCATAGCGGCAGAAATACACTAACAAACCTAGGAGTTCCGTATGTTTATCGTCGATCGCTCGGTTGCTATTATTAAGCCACGGCAACCTTTTCTCGATTGGCTCAACACTTTGCCAGGAAATGATATTCAGCTAACGCTGGATGAGGTCCGTTGCGATTGCACCTCTATTTTGATTCCTGAAGCAAATGAAACAGAAGATGGCATCGCATTTATCGATGAAATCGCAGAAAAATTATTTGAAATGGAATTGTCTTCTTGGGTTGCTGAAGAACAGCACTGGCCAGGAAAACGTAACCTTAAGACTTTCTGGGAATGGTTTGACGTTGAGGTTCACCTTGGTGTAATGGATGCCGTGGCTGAAGGCATTCATAATACCCCAACAGATCATGGCTATCATTAAACGATTCGGGTTTTTTATTATAAAGAGTACTTGAGTTTAAGTATAAAAGGGCGAAGTATGGCCCTTTTATTTTGCATGAATATTTAAACAGTGATGTAATTTTTTTACATTTGTGTAAGTAAGTAAACGGGAGCCTGTAATGAAAAATCTACTTTCAGCATTAATTCTGACTTCATTGGCCACAACAGCCGCTGCGGCTGATACGCCTATGTTTAATGTGGTTAATCTAGAAGCCAGCGCTACGCGTGAAGTGGCGAATGACTTAGCCAGTGCAGTGTTGTTTGTTGAGCTAAGCGATACTGATCCTGCCCGCTTAAGTGACAAAATCAACCAAACGCTTGCAGCAGCAGTCAAACAAGTAAAGCAAAAGCCAGAAGTGCAAAATCGCGGAACCAGCTTTGCAACTTACCCTTTGTACGGCAAAACCAATAAGCAAGAAGGCTGGCGCAGCCGTGGTGAATTGCGCATTTCATCCAGTGATTTTGCTGTGCTATCTAAATTATTAGCTCAATTACAACAGCCGGTTGCAGGTGGCTTACCAGTGCAGTTGGCTAATGTTGGCTATAGCGTATCCGATAGCGCGCGTGCTAAGGCAGAAGAAGCGCTTATTGAAGAGGGTTTGCAAGCGTTTAAGCAAAGAGCCCATTTAATTCAAAAAGGTTTTTCGGCTAAAAGCTGGAAAATGATTAATGTGAATGTCAATAGTGCTGGTGGCTATCGCCCACAACCGGTGATGATGATGAAAAGCAGCAGGATGGAGTCTGCTGATGTGGCTAATGCTCCGATTGAATCAGGAGAAAGCCGCATAACTGTGAATGTCTCTGGCAGTATTCAAGTCAGCGAATGAGCCCTGCACCGCTTGTGCTTCTTCCCTCGCGCTGGGAAAGGCGCTGGCTTTATTTAAGCCACTGCGGTGCGGCGTTTGCTTGCCTTTTTTCGCCTTGGCTTTGGGCCATCACGCTTGTGGTGGCCTTTTCTTTGTTCCGAAGCCTAAGGCGGCCCCGCCTTGTAGGGGTGAGTTTACAAGCGCTTACGGATGGTGCAATTAGGCTGACACTGGCCGATGGGCAGTCACAGGACGGGCAATTACTGCCTTCTAGCCGTGTATTGGGTGCGGTGATGATATTGCATTTGCAATGTGATGCGCAGCGTATCCATTTGCTGCTTTGGCCCGATAGTGCGAAGGCAGAGAGCTTGCGTCAGTGGCGAGTATGGCTGCGCTGGCAGTGGCCAAAACTGCAAGCGCAGCAAGCTGAAAACGAGTGAGCGTCAACGTTAAGGCCAGCAAGGTTTATTAAACAAATAGTGAGGACCTAGCAGCCTGTCGGACTTAGCATCAGTCAGCTGCAAAATCACCTGATCGGCCTATATTTCGATTTTTGACCAATAACTCGTTATTGGTGCTGCAAATCCGGCAAAATCTGATCTCGACCAGGTGATTTTTCGCTTCGACCGTCTAAGTCCGACAGGCTGCTAGGGTCTGTTGGCTACCAATGAGGGGGACGTTGTCGCAAAAGATTATATTAAGTGAATGGCATTGACAGCAAACAGTAATGAATATGATAATCGTTATCATTAAATATTCGACTGTAGCTGATTCCGTGACTGATCCTAAGTTTTCTACTCCCCTTACTCAAGCGCCGCGTAAAAAAAGCCTACAACTCGCATTCCCTCTGATGATATTAGCGTCAACGGCTATGGCCGATGTTACGTTAGATGCCGTGGTAGTCACGGCCACGCGCACTGAAAGGCGGGTAGAAGACACGCCGGTTCGCACTGAAGTCATCAGCCGTGAGGAGATTGAAAAAACCCATGCCCGCACTTTAAAAGATGCAATCGAGAATATTCCCGGCCTACAGCTCAGAGAAGTGCACGGTAAATCTGGCTATGAGCTGTCTTTGCAGGGCCTAAGTAGCGATCAGGTGCTGGTACTGATTGATGGCCTGCCGATTGCGGCCAGCACCGGCTCCACGGTAAATTTAAGCCAATATCTATTATCCGAAGTCGATCATATCGAGGTCATTAAAGGCGCGGCATCGGCGCAATACGGTAGCTCGGCGATGGGCGGGGTGATTAATGTGATTACCCGCCGTGTGCAAGCGGGTTTTTCTGGTAGTGCAGCCGTGGATGTTGGCAGCTATGGCCACCAAAATGATTCGGGCAAGGCTTGGGGTGCGGGCACAAAGCATGGGCAGTTCAGGCTAGAGGGCGGGAATGAGCAATGGCGCTTACGCGTAAGTGGCGACACGCTTGATGATGCAGGTTTTGCGGTAAAACCCGATGGCTGGGCTAGGCAGGGTGATGCTTCAAAGCGCCAGCAATTGGGTTCAAAACTCAGCTGGCTGCCGCAAGCGAATAGCGAAGTATGGTTTGAGGCTAGCCGTTATCTGGAAGACGACGTACAGCGCTATCAGCAATATGTGCCGCCTAAACTAATCCCCCAGGAAAAAACCGAAGCCATCAGCCGTGATCGCTTTGTGCTGGGTGCAAAAAACATCTTTGAGAATGGAACGCGTGTGCAGTTGCAATTGCTGGATGAGCAATATCAAAGCTTGGGGCAGGCATACTCGCAGAATTTCCGCGTATCGCAGCGCGATTTTAATCAGCAGCTTAATCACTTAAGCGCTCAGGTTGATTTACCCGCTTGGTATGGCCAGCTGTGGCAGTTGGGTGTGGATTGGCGAAAAGAGCGGGTAAGCCAGAGTGTAAATGGCGTTTCTGAGTTTTATGGCGATAAACGCGTCAGCAAAGAAAGCCGCGAGTTGTTTGTGCAGAACGATATTTTCCTCGGAGATGATTGGGAAGTTGTGCTGGGCTTACGTGTGCAAGATGATTCTGATTTTGGCACGCATGCCGCGCCTAAAATTGCGCTACGCGGCAATGTATGGGAAAGCGGTGATTGGAAAATGGTAGTGCGGAGCAGTGTGGGCCAAGGCTATCGCGTCCCTAATTTAAAAGAAAGGCATTTTTTGTTTGACCACAGTGCGCTTGGTTATATGGTGCTGGGTAATCCAAATTTAAAACCAGAATCGTCAAAGAGCTGGCAATTAGGTGCCAATATTGCTTTAGCAAAACAATTTTCATTGGATGTTAATGCGTATTTAAATCAGGTAAAAGATTTAATTCAAATTGATGAAAGTAATGCAGTTAAAAATAATGGCATTGCTCAATATACCTATAAAAATATTGATCGTACAGAAACCAAAGGCATAGAAACAACGCTGGATTGGCGTATTTTTAGGCCCTTCAATATGAATGCCTCTTATACCTGGAATCAAAGCAAAGACTTAAATGGTGGCAGAGAGCTGACTCGCCGGCCAGCTCATATGGCAAGGCTGGGTTTTGATTGGCAAATCGCAGAGGGAAGCGAATTCACATTACGTAGCCGCTATCAAAGTGCTGAACTAATCAGTAGTGATCATTATTCGGCAGGCTGGACGACGGCGGATATTAAATTTAATCAGCATATCAACAAAAATATAAAAGCCTATATCGGTATTGATAATGTAAGCAATGTGCAGCGTGATTTTAGTAATCAAAATGATTTTGGGCCGATTTCAGGGCGTTTTTTTTATCTGGGCACAGCGTTTGCCTGGGGCAATCAATAAGGGAGTTAAAACAATGAAACCAATACTAACAGCAACTTTACTGGCCATGACCGTAGGTTTAAGCGCTTGCGGTGGCAGTGAAGGAGGGGGGGAAGTGGCCGCTCCGAAACCTACACCTAGCCCTCCACCCTCTCCCTCAACGGGGTTTAGCAAGACGGCGGTGTGGGAAGCAAGTGTAGATCCTAAGCTGGGTGAGCTTTGCTACGATATTGATGCACAAGCTGCAGCAGATTGTAAGGGCGATACTTGGGATTTAAAGGTGAAGGATGATGGCCGCAGCAGCAGTTTTTTCACCAATAGCGGCACCAGCGGCACCAGTAGTTCAGCTAAGGGCGGCGCATTAGGTAGCCCGTTTGATCATACATGGGCCGAATTGCAAAAATGGCAGGATGCTATGGAAGACCCAGTAAGCGGCGCGCTGGATGCTCGCTCCTATCTGAAAGACTACGCAGATGGTGTATTTAGTGGCACGAATACCATTAAATCTGCGGTCTTTGAATACGATCTAGCTGGGGACCATAAGCTTTCGCCTAACTTTAAAGTGTTCTTGATTTCTGATGATGCAAGCAAGGCAGATGCAAAGCAATATGCTTTGCAGGTGGTCGGCTATTACGGTGGTAATGGTGGCACAGCCTCTGGCCATCCAAGCATCCGCTGGGTAGATCGCGCTAGCAATAACGAGCGGATGGCTACCTTTGATGCCTCGAAAGCCTGGGTTTATTTTGATTTAGCCAAAGGGGTGGAATCCACTGAAACGGGTTTATGGCATGTGGCATTTAACAGCGCTAGCATGAAGCTCAATAGTGGCACATCGGGAACGGGCACGGTTGCCGCTTTGTTGGCTAAAACACCTGATGGCTTTTACACCGCAGAGGGCAAGCCGCTTGTGGCTAAGTTTGCAGACCTCAATAACTTAGCGCAAACCCGTGCGCTATTAACTGCCGCAGATCTACTGCCTGCTAATCCTAAATGGCTAAAAGATAAAAATGCTTCGCCGCTCAATCCTGCGATGAAGAGCAATAATCCTGAGCTTATTAACGCAGGTTGGTATAACTATTACAGCACCGCAGAGAGCGCCAAGCAGGCAGGGTTGGCCGCTGCGCATATGCTAAAAGCCAATCCTACTGCAGCAACTATGCTTCGCTCTGCAGAAGGAAACAGCTATGCCCGCATGCATCTTACGGAGATTAAATACGCTGATCCAAGTAAGGCAAGTAGCGCAAGAACATGGAAATTTGAATTTGATATTCAACCCAAGTCATAAGATTTAAGCGCTTAAAGCACAAAACCCCGCTCAGTGATTAGCGGGGTTTTGTGCTTTAAGATGGGGGTAATAAGGTATGTTGAAAAAGATGTAAAGGGTATTTACATGTGTATATTCGAGCCTGTAAATCTTTCTGTGTAAATGCCTGTGGAATTAATGGTGGCCGTTTAGGCGGTCACCAAATTCTATAACGAAACGATTTAGCGCCATTCGCCAATTTTGAATTGGCATCGTCCATTT
>Ga0247722_10001833_pt1 | contig 11411 bp, 12 predicted proteins | sample MSEWelMarce3H_FC_FD_189094 | JGI IMG/M metagenome (GOLD analysis project Ga0247722, IMG submission 189094) | Subsurface sediment microbial communities from gas well in West Virginia, United States - MSEEL Well Study Marcellus 3H_FC | ecosystem: Environmental > Terrestrial > Deep subsurface >... | reverse complement strand
GTCTGGCTGCCTGGCTGCTGTCTGGCTGTCTGCTGTCTGTCTGCTGTCTGGCTGTCTGTCTGCTGTCTGTCTGCTGTCTGTCTGCTGTCTGGCTGCTGTCTGGCTGTCTGGCTGTCTGGCTGTCTGTCTGCTGTCTGTCTGCTGTCTGTCAGCTCTAATATTAAATGGATAGAATTTTAATTTCATTGTCAATCTTAATACATTCTTTCTTAATATTCATTTTCTGTAGAAGACTATTCATATTCTCAATTGTAAATGTATTATACTTTACAATTATATTAATAGCTTTATCGCCTCCATATTTTATTGCTTTCTTATAATAATAATAATTTATAGGGAAATGAAATACAAGATTCCAATCTAATCTAATTGCAAGTATGATTATTTCATCAGATGGATTTTTTAGTAATTTAATAGCTTTAGGATGCTTCTTAATAATATGGACACATAGAGCATTAGAAGGATTTTCCATATATTCAATCATGTGCCAATGTCTTTTTACTATTTTTTCTTGAATATCTCTGCTATATTTATTAATGTCAGTTGTATTGGGTATAAATGTATTTAATGATAATAATTCAAGTTCTTTTGATTTAAAATCATCACATATATATTCAATCTGGCTACCATCGTATGCAATAATTGCTTTACATGTGTCAGGAGTTTGAAATTCTTTAGGAAAATATTTCAAAATACTTTTTTCCTTTTTGGAAATATAATATGATATTAAAGAGGGCTCAATAAACTCTTTTTTAATATAGGGGATATGTTTAATAGACTTTGTAAGAATAGGTGCAATCATATCATATGTCTGAATATATTTAGGGATATATCTAATATTATTCTCATCTGCTAAAAGTGCTGTACAGCACATAGATTGAGTTTTAAATCTATCATAGATTGCTTTAATACATTTATTATTATAATTAAATGCATACTCACAGATTTCCTGTGTCTGTTCTATTTTTGCAAGATAATAGAAATTATTCCTAGAAAACTCTATCTCAATAAGTTCATATATATTTACATAAAGTGTTTTATTATAAATTATATTACACGACTTGCATTTATTTTGATAATTCATAAGAGTCTTTAGACATGATAAATGAATGGCAATAGAGCCTTTACATTTACATGGATTAGGTGTTGCTTTAGGAATTTTTTCAGTGAAGCTATCATAGCAGATAAAACATTCGGTTGCTTCTTGCTCTTTCTCTTTCTCTTGCTCTTGCTCTTTCTGTAAATCCATTCCAGTTGTCTTGAATTGCTGTTTAGTAGCAGTGTCAACTTTTAATATTACTGCAAGAAATTCAAATTTTTCGAGTGATGTAAATACAACATAGCCTGCTTAAATATCTAAATATACTAATAGGTAAATATGGCATTTCCAAATAATAAAATATGGGGCCCGCAGCTATGGTATATATTACATACATTTGCGGAATCTATTGGTCGTGAGAGGTCTATTAAGGAAAAACTGTTAGAGTCAGAGGAAGCTATTCAATTTGAATTATTTATTAAAAATATCCATAAGGTATTACCGTGTAAACTATGTAAAGATAATGCAAAGGAATATTTAAGGCAGCATCCATTTTCTTGGAATAAATTAAGAAGACATGAGTTGCGAGACAGCTGTCGGCTGTGGCTTTTAGATTTTCACAATGCTGTAAAATCACATTCTGGCTCACAGTTGCTGTCAGAAGCTGTCACAGCAAACTTTGATGAGAATCAGCTGTCTGAAAAATATGCTGCGAAACCTGAAACGACAACTAATTTAGCAGAGGCAATTCGTATAGTATCCGCCGAACAAAAATTAGGGATACAATATAGACTTGTATTAGAAGATGATCTTATAATATTTCGTCAGCGTTATAATAATCTTAAATTTACACTATTTGGTTAAAGTAATTACTCATCAGCAACAGGATAACATATTTTCTTCATCCTATTAGTAGAGCTATTTGGTACAATTTTATTAACTATACCAAATAGGTCAGTCAACCTATCAGCACTACATGCCTGTAATACCTTAAACCACCATATAGAGATACAACCTACACCAACACCAATAAGTCCACCCAGAGGTGTTTCGCAAGATGAACTAAAGAATCTCATACCAATTAGGGCTGATCCAATAATAACGACAACTGCCATAGCAATAGCTGCCTGTGTTTTACGTAATCTTACTTTTTCTTCGGGTGCATTTTCAGCAGCAGGACGTGTATATAATGTGTATGCATTTAGAAGGAAATAAACTAAAAAGAAGACTGTTCCAGACATCCAATAAGATGGAAAAGCAGACTTCATGCCATCACTACCATTCCTAAACATACAATCAGTACCTCTTACAGCCCATAAGCTTGGAATATTTTTAAGAGCAGCACCAGCTGCTAGATTTAATATATATACAATTATAGGTACTAAAAATCCAAGTCCAATAAATAAAAATAAGAAGGCAGTATTACCAAGGCCAGCAAATAGAATAAATGAAACAGTTGCTATTAGAATAGGGAATAATGAAATACCTCTTAATAAGTATTGTTTCATTGCTAATAGATTTGATTCAATTGGCATATTATCTTAATTAAAGACCAGTTAATTATCTTTGCCGCAGATATAGAACATTTTATCATTTGTGGAAAGTGTAGGAACTCCCAGTAAATTAATACCATCGGCCCCAAATACAAATCCATGTATTGTCAAGAATAAATAGCCAATAAGAATACCAAAAATAACAGAACCAAGAGAACCTACAAAACTATTGCATCCCCACAGCATATTGTAAAAGAATACTAATAGGATTGAAAGTAAGGAGAATACAGTTGCCGTAATTATACGTGTACTATAATCAGATCCAAGAGACTCCAAGACTTGTTGGAAACTCATAAGTGACCCAACAAGATATGAGAATACACCTGATATGAAAAATAAACCTGACGCAGGAAAGCTACCACCTTTACCAAAGATATTTAAAATACATGTTCTTTCACCGTTACCTGCTAATAAAAACCCATTTTCACAGTTACTTACCTTTTCGGATAGTGTAGGAAATAAATAACCATTAAGGCCTGAAAATAGCCTTCTAAAACCTATTAGCTCAAATTGGAATAGAACAAATACAAGTAGGGCAAAACTATTAGTAAATATTGCTAGGACTGTGCTTCCAATAACAATAGATTCAGGTGCATATTGTATAATTTCACCAAGATATGTTACAAAGCCACTTTGGAGGATTTTTGCGCCAAGACTCTGTTCGGCTCCTGTATTCATTTTTGAATTACTTGATGCCATCTCTTTGCTTGTTGTAGATATTAAAGTAGGGCTCGCGTGCATTGTGAACAACCTAAAATAAAATTGAGACTTCTAATAGTATTCTTAACAAGTACATAAAATGGGTATTCCATCATATTTTAAAAGACTTTGTACCACAATTCCTGGTCTAATTGACCGGAATAGACCTAACAATAATCGCTTGTATTTTGATTTTAATTGTTTAATCTATCATGTTTTACGCCGACCCGATAGAGAATCATATAATACACTTGACAAAGATGAATGGGAACGCAAGTTTCTGAATGATATTGTTCGTTATACACTAAAAGTGATTAATTTGGTGGGTGCTGATAAAGGCGCTCATATCTTCTTGGATGGAGTTGTTCCAATGGCTAAAATTAAACAGCAGCGTATGAGACGTTTTAGAAGTGCTGCAACTACTGTAGAACAAACTACAAACCAAACAAACCAGACAAACCAGACAAACCAAACAAACCAAACAAACCAGACAAACCAAACAAACCAAGAGTATTCATTTAATACAAATGCTTTAACACCAGGAACTGAATTTATGGATAAGCTTGCTGATAGATTACGTAGGTGTGTAACTGAACATAAACCGATTGATCAGGATTGGACAGTTAGTGATACAAGAGAGTATGGTGAAGGTGAACATAAAATTATGACATATATGCGTACAGATAATAAATCACTCAATTCAAATACGCATGTAATTTATGGACTTGATGCAGACCTAATTGTATTAGCTTTATGGCATTATGCAAAAACAGGAAAGGATATTTATCTCTTTAGAGAGGATGTGGAGGCAGGAGAAATTCAAAGAGATTGCTTGGGTGAAGAAAAGTTTGTATGGTTCTCTATTACAGCTTTAGCGGAGTACTTGAAGACACAAATCGGGGCAACAAAGCTAGAAGATTATTGTGCAACAATGATGATTTTAGGTAATGATTTTATTCCCACATCAATGACTTTTAGGATTAAAGATGGAGGGCATGAAGAGCTGATGCAAATTATTAAGAATAGTGATTGGTTGTATAAGAATGGAGAAATTAATAAAAAAGGATATTATGAGTTGTTTTCCTTTCTGGCAACAGATGAACATAAGCGTATGATAAGTGGTGTTCGTAGAAAGTTACAGACTGTAGGAGACTGGAGTTCCAATCCTGAAAATATGCCATTAAAGTGGCGTGTAGAAGAATGTTATGTGAACCAGCGCTTTGATAGAAACCTAAACAAAGATGTATATTATCTGAAACCCGACTGGAAAGATATTTATACTGATAAGATTTTCAGGTCAAAAGAGAAAGAACATGACGCAACTAAAGAATATCTAAAAGGAATGCTTTGGATTGTTGACTATTATAATGGTAAAACTGTTCTAGATTCCTGGTTCTATCCTTGGTCTCATCCTCCTCTCTGGGGTACTATTTGCGACTATATGTCTTCTAATGCAACATGGCCTATATTAGATGTCCAAACAAACTATAATAGAATTACACCAGACGAACAACTTGCTCTTGTACTACCATTAGATAGTTGGTATTTACAACCACCTACATCTAAATATATTAAATTACCTATTTATGCGCCAGAATGGTTTCCTAAAGAATTTCATACAAATTCAATGGGTAAAAGATGGTTATGGGAATGTGAGCCTGAAATACCTATTCCATCAAGAGAACAATTACAAGAAGTTATGTGTGGTATGCGCTAATACATTGAATTAAAATATACGGCAAGTAATTAAAGAATGGGTAATAATGTATCTTTGAATATGTTTAATCAAGCACATGTAAGAATCTATGAAAATTTATTAAAAATTAAAAGTCCCGATATGCGCTTACAAATGATAGAAACTTTACTTTCAGGGTCAGAATATGTTTCTTCTGCTAAACATGCAGGAATTTATAGTGCATTATTATCTTATGTAACTGCTTTAAAAAGAGGTATACAGCCACAATCACTTCCTGGAGAATCTGGTCAACCTGTTTTTTACTCACAACAACAACAACCGCAACAACAACAACAACCGCAGCAGCAACAACAGCAACAGCAACATCAGCAACAACGCGCAGTTCAATCACAGAACCAACAATTTTTTCACTTACAGCAGCAACATCAACAGCAACAACAACCGCAACATCAACAGCAACAACAACAGCAGCAGCATCAAATAACAATAAAAGATCCACAGCAAAAATCAGCTTGGCAGCAAGTAGCTAAAAAACCAAAGGAAAAAGCAATTAGTTATTTCAATTCATGTCTAGAAGTACTTAATCTATCAGAACAACAAGCACTGACAGAAGATACGCTAAAAGGAGCATATAAGAAAGCAGCAGTTAGAGCACATCCTGATAAGGGTGGTTCAGAAGAACAATTTGAAGCTATTACACGTGCTTATGCATATTTATCAGATATTATAAAACGCATATCTGGTTCACAAATATCAAGTCAGGTTGGATATAAGGCGGGTGTAGAAGAAATACAGGATGTAAGAACACATCAAGATGATAAATGGAAGCATGTAGAGCCTGTTAAGTTAAACCCTAAAAATCTAAATATGGAAATGTTCAATCGTATGTATGAGCAAACACGTATGGCAGATCCTGATGAGGATGGATATGGTGATTGGTTGAAGGATGAAGGAAAAACGGAGGAACCAAAGTTTTCAGGAAAGTTTAATCGTGATATTTTCAACTCAATGTTTGAACAAAATGCATCTAAAAAAGGATATGGCCAAGAACAACAACTTATACAACATCCGAATGCAATGGCTCTTACATTAGCACCATCTATGGGCACTGAAATAGGCCGTGATAGACCAACTACATATACAGCCCCGGTTAATTCATCATTACATTATACTGATTTACGTGATGCATATACTAAAGAGAGTACAATTAGCGATAAGGTTGCAAATGTACGTGTTGAGCATAGAGATATGAAGAAGTATCAAGCGGATAGGGAAAAGGCGCCAACAATGAATGAATACGAGAAGGGACAGCTTCTTGATCAGGAGCGTGAGATTGCTAAAAGGGAAACAGAAAGACAATTACGAGCTGCTCAAGAAGCTGTACGACAAAATGAACATTTTAAGAGAATGAAACAATATGTCTTAACACAATAATTTAAATATAGATATATAGTAATATAAATAAAATGGCTAAAGAAAATACAATTTGGATAGCAACTTCTATCGTTTTTACTGTATCTCTAATTGCGGGATATGTTTATTCAACTATGGCAATTGAAGACAATCCTTTTAGAGATAAAGAACTTTTAAAGAGGGGTCTTGATTTACCTATTATATGGTTATACTATAATAATGCAGATGTAAATAGTAGACACTGGGCTGATTTTGGTGCAAGGTCTAGTAGGGCGCTAAATATACCTTTTTTGAACTTATGTTATGATAATATTGTATCACTTAATAATAAGGAGTATCGTGTAGAAGTTATTGGGGGTCTTCAAGGGGTTGCAGAGAAGTTAGGATTAGAGGCAATGCCGCATAAGATGCATAATTTGATATCATCAGTTGGTCCACAGGAACTGAATTGGATTCGTGCTGCATTTTTAGCGAAGTTTGGAGGGCTTTGGTTAGAGCCCACATCAATATGTTTGCAGAAGTTTGGTAATTTACCAGAAAAGGTAATCTTTTTTGGAACAGATTTTGATGAAACATTTAGTGGTGCTGAAGGAACTGCTGTTCCCGATTTCAGAGCTATATGGTCACCCAAACCAGAACATCCTATATTTGTACAATGGGCTCAAGCTGCTTTCCAACGTATTGAAAATCTTAATGGAGGTGGTCAAGTACGCGGTGATGCCAAATGGGACTGGATTTCATTTGCATATGGACAGCCTGATGTAGAAGTAAGGGCACAAGCAGAGGCAGGTCGCAAGGGATTAAATGGAAAGCGTATAGAACTTGATGATATATTAGCGGCTGGACAGGAAGGTAATTTCCCTTTCTCAATTTCTAATAGGGCTATATATGTGCCAGTACCATGGGCAGAGTTACAAATACGTCGTCAATTTGGATGGTTCTTACGCATGAGTGAAGAACAAATATTAGAAAGTGATTTAATAGTTAAATACTTGCTAATGATTGGTATGTCTAACATCAATCAAATGTGATTTTTAAATCACTAGGAATAATACTCTCAAATTCAGTTTGAATAATTTGGTACAAAGTTTCCTTTTTACGACCAATAGTACGTTCTTGGCCGTGTAAAGTAAATCCAATAGGTTTTAATATTTGTCTTAATACAGTTAATATACGATGTTGTGTTAAATCGCCGTATAAGTATTTTTTAGCTTTACATGGAATATAATATGGTTCTAAAATTAATATGGCCATCTCAAATTTTGATACATTAATATCTCTAATAGTAAACAATCTACTATCAGTAGGACCATCAAAATGGAGAAGTTTAAGAACTTCTCCTACCTTCTCTTTGGATACGTATTCCCTAAAGAGATTATCTCGCAATTTATCTCCTTCTTTTTTAATCATCCTAAATCCGTGTATTCTATTTTATATTTTTATTTATTAAATCCTTTATCTGCTTTAAATGCATCAATTAGAGATGAACATAAACTTTCAAAAGATGTACACCCTTGGCAGTATGCAGCCCATCCGCGCACAAACCAACGTGTTACAAGCGATCCTTGTTCCATTGAAGGTATTCCAAAAAATGTCAATGTTAACTGGGTTGATTCTAATATATCTTCATAACTAAATCCTTTGAACCATAGTTTAGTAATAACTTCTATTGCTTCTACTAAATTCTTTTTAAAAAATGCATTTAATAGTGGTAAAAAATCATAATAAGGTGGAACAGAACATAGGTCAATACATACGTCATCTGTCAATGGTTCTCCTCCATATTTATTATAATCTGAAATAAGATTACCATGATGTACAAATTCTGCAACATTGCCATAAGAACTTGCTGCAAACCATGAAAGAATTTTTTCATTCATATTATGAACAGGAACACCAAGTTTTTCCAAAATATTTTTACCAAAAACTTCTAACATAAGTGCTTCAGCTGTAAAACATTTACAACGTGACTGTAACGGTGCAATTAGAGATGAGAAATGATTACCAATAAAAAAGAAACAAGTAGTATGTTTATATAATTCCATAGGACGCCTCAAGGCTTGTTGTGATAATTCAGGAAAAGTATCCATATCATCAACAATAACCCAGCGAACAATACCTTTTTGTTTAGGAGATTGACGAACAAAATCAAGAAGTGATTCCCTAACACGGTGAATACCACGATCCTTATCTCCATTTAGATAAAAAAGCCATTCATCTTTTTCTTTATCAGATATATTATTTCTTTTAAAATATTCTTTTAGGAAATCTTCCATAAATAAAGTTTTACCACACCCAGCTGGCCCTGTTAGGCATATATGTGTAGGTTTATTAATATATGGTTCAATTTCTTTCCATAATCTTTCATATCCTAATAGGGATGTCATTAATTGTGATTTTGTGTCTTGCCTTAAAGCCTGCATTTAATTCGAGATAAAACGAACTTAAAAACATATACACCTTTTATATTAATGGATTTATATAAAGTTCTCGGTGTTGATCGCAATGCAAGTTCTTCTGAAATTAGAAAAGCTTATTTGAAGCTAACTAAAACTGCTCATCCTGATAAAGGTGGCGATGAAGAAGAATTTAAAAAAATTACCAAAGCTCATGAAATTCTTTGTAATGAAGAATCAAAACGTTTTTATGATCAAACAGGACAAATACCTGGAGAAGAAGGCGCGCCTGACCCAGGCCAAGGACAACATATGGGCGGCTTTCCTGGATTTGGAGGAGGTTTCCCATTTGATTTAGGTGGTATGTTTGGACATATGTTTGGTGGGGGAGGGTTTCCTGGAGGTGGACCAACTGGCCAAGGCCCACGTCCGCGTCAGCGCAGAGGAGAAAAAGCTCCTCCTAAAGTTGAACACATTCCTGTTTCTCTTCGTCAGCTTTATGGTGGATATACTATTAGTTTTTCATTTAATAGACAAAAATTCTGCACAGACTGTAAAGGAACAGGTGCAAAAACAAAAGAAACTTGTGGAGTTTGTAATGGACAAGGTGTTCAAAATAGAGTAATGCAAATGGGTCCTGGGATGATGGTTCAAACAACTGGTCCTTGTGGTAAATGTAATGGTTCTGGTGAGCAAATTAAGGAAAATTGTGGACCTTGTTCAAGTTCTGGGCGCGTCCAAGAGAAGAAGGATATTAATGCACGTATTGAGCCTGGTATGTCTGAAGGAGATTCCATCATCTTTGAAGGTGCTTGTTCTGATACTCCTGATTTTGATAAAGCAGGTGATATTCATATTCTTTTAAAGAATGCTGATGATACTCATGGATGGGTACGCAAAGGAAATGACCTTGAAAATACTATTAGTATTACTTATAGAGAAGCCCTTATTGGTACTACAATCAAGGTTGAAGGACATCCTCGTGCGGATGAGTTATTTATTGATGTACCTGCTGCTATTATAACTGGTGATATTCTTACAATTAAGAGCGAGGGTATGCCTATTAAGAATTCTGGTGCACGTGGTGATATGAGATTGACTATTAAGGTATGTCCTACACAGGCTGAAAGAGAGATGCTACGTGCATCTGATGTACAGCTTTGTGACATTTTTAATTATAAGAAGCCTGATACAACATTCCCTGAAAATCTACATTTAAAAAATATTAAGATTAATTAAAGTTGTCGCCTTGCACATTAAGACCAGAATTTAGAGGCTTCAACAAATCTAATACCCAAACGCTCTGCAAAAGTCCTATCTGTTCCTCTATCTCCTACCATTATGCATTCTTGCGGGGCTAACTTATAATTTTCAATAGCCCATACACCCAACCCAGATTGAGGCTTTCTACAATAACAACTAATAGGAACAGACCTATGAGGACAATATATAATAGGAAACTCTTGATCATCATATCCTAGCAACTCTCTTATTTTATCAAAACATGCATCTGCTACTTCTTCAGTTAAAATACCTTTAGAAATACCAGATTGATTTGAGACGCCAATTAGTTGATATCCATCAGAAATATATTTATCTAGCTTCTTACGCATTACAGAGCGTTCTTTAATAAGCTGGCAGTCTTTGGGGTCTGTGGGATATTTATTTTCAAGATGTTCAGTTTCCCTAATAGTACCATCAATATCCAAGAAGAGTGCCTTGTTTACATATCCATCGGTTGCACTAAAAGTTGGTGCAACTACTTTAATTTTATTAATTTGTGTAAAGCCTTCGCTATCAGAAGGAGCTTCAAAATTCTTCCTCGCAGCAAAGAGTACACTAATAGGAAATACATGTGGGTCTTTTGCAGCCTTTTTAGTTCCCTTACCTGTAAAGAAGATATCTCCATGAGTTGTGTACATTCTATGAAGAATGCGAATTTGACAGTCTTCAATGGGCGAGTCAATATGGACAGCATGTACTTCTGCACCAAGTTCCTTTGCAAGTTCAATAAATTGTTTACGAGATTCTTTAGTAAGATGTGTATTATCTAAAATGACATTTTTGTTTTCTTTTAGGAGTTTCTTGACAGCCGGCAGCAAGTCTGACAGCTTTCCTCCTGCGTCATCTCTTGATAAAATGACAGCATCATTTGGAAAATGTTGCCTATTTTCACTGCACGTTTGGAGTGAGGATACAGCATCATTTGGAGAATGGTGCCTATTTTCACTGCACGTTTGGAGTGAGGATACAGTATCTTGTTCTTTTGCTAACTTGACAGCATAAGTTGATTTAGTTGAACCTTGATATCCTATTAGAAGTGTAAGCATCTTGTGTTGTCTTGTAGTTTGTTATATTTCTAGACTATTTGTTAAAATTTCAATTTTTATATGCATTAGGTGGATTTAATGTACTCTTAAAGTGTATATGTAATATACTTTTAAGAATGAATAATATTAATGGTGCTGATAAATATGGAATAGTACCTCAAGAAATACAATGTCCTGCGAGTATTATAAATTCAAAAAATACTAACTGTGGATGTTGTACTTTTAAAAGGTCTTTTACTGTAAAACACGGTCTTATAGAAACAAAAATGTCATTTTAGATAATAC
>Ga0247722_10001832_pt1 | contig 11416 bp, 16 predicted proteins | sample MSEWelMarce3H_FC_FD_189094 | JGI IMG/M metagenome (GOLD analysis project Ga0247722, IMG submission 189094) | Subsurface sediment microbial communities from gas well in West Virginia, United States - MSEEL Well Study Marcellus 3H_FC | ecosystem: Environmental > Terrestrial > Deep subsurface >... | reverse complement strand
GGTCAAGGCAGTCAAGAAAATTCTGGACGAGTTCAACTGGACCACGGGTTTGACGGGAACACCGGCCAGCAACGGCTACAAAGACCTGCATGGCCAGTTCCTTGTGGTTGACAAGGGCACTCGACTGGGCACATCAAAGACGGCTTTCCGCACCCGCTTTTACAAGAAGGTCGGACCGTACAAAGAAGTGCCTTACGAGGACACCGAGGACACAATCAAGAAACTGATCGGTGACATCACGCTTGAGATGAGCGCCGAGGACTACAACCCGCTCCCCGACTTGATGGTCAACAACATCGAGATTGAGATGCCCGATGAGCTGCGTACCAAGTACGAACGGCTGGAAAAAGAGTTTTTTATGGTGCTGGACAGCGGCAAGGAAATCGAAGCCTTTAACCAAGCCGCCCTGACCAACAAGTGCCTTCAGTTCTCCAACGGTGCGATGTACCCCGTGGCAGGGATGCCGCTGTGGGAGCCAGTGCATGACCTCAAACTCGAGGCGCTTGAGGAGATCCTTGACGAAGCCCAAGGCTCACCAGTGCTGTGTGCCTACGCTTACCGCTCCGACGCACAGCGGATCATGGACAAGTTTAAACACCTCGACCCGATTAACCTGACCGAGTGTAAGTCTGAGACTGCCTTGACCAACGCCATGCACCGCTGGAAGACTGGCGATTGCTCCTTGATGATTGGCCATCCAGCATCGATGGGTCACGGTATTGACGGCTTGCAGAAGAACGGCCACATCCTCGTGTGGTATGGCCTCAACTGGTCACTGGACCTGTACGAGCAGTTCAACGCCCGTGTGCGCCGTCAGGGTCAGGGTGTGCCGGTGATCTGTCACCGCATCATGTGCCAAGGCACACTGGATCAGGCTCAGGCTTTGGCGCTTGATGAAAAGGCCACCACGCAGGCTGGCCTACGAAATGCAGTTAAACAATACCGCATGTCTAAGAATGTGTGATACACTGTGTCACACCACAACTAAGGAGTAATTGTAATGTTCAAAGAAACCGTAAACTATTTTAAGTCCGTGTTCGATGTGCCAACGGCTGAGATGCTGGCGCTCAAAGAACTCGAAGATTGCAAGCGCAAGCTGCTGGAAGCTCAGACTGGCAAAGAATACGCAGAGTCAATGTGCAAGTACCGTGAGGCGCAGATTAAACGCCTGACAGCATACTTACACAATTCAACAGAGGAGAAGTAATGCCTCGTCCTAAACCACCCGAGCCGCTCAAAGGCCGTCAAGTCCGATTGACTGACAAGCATTGGATGATTTTGCAACAACTTGGCGGTGTAGCATGGTTAAGGGAGATCCTTGAAAAGAAAGCTCCCATGCCTGCTAAGTACTACAAGGCTACGCAAACACCCGAGTCCCCGCCTTGTCAATAATCAGGGCTTGTTTGCGGGGTGATCCAGTAGCTTGATTGGGGATGCTGATATGTGTCCACCGATCAAACTCGCGGATCACCTGGTCAAACCCAAGGTCAGAAGCGATGACAGCACGCACCACTTGGTCAGGGGTCATAGAGGGTACACGAATGTCAGCAGCGCAGCCGATGCGATGCTGAGAAGTATCTTTACTGCCCACAGCGTCATTGACAGCTTTTGATCGGAAGGCTGAGTTGACCATGATGGGCTTGCCTCCAAGTACAGTTTTGACTTGCTCGAGAAATAACGCGAGGCGTTTGAGATTGGCCAGTTCTTGTTCATTAGGCGTGTTGTCAAACACACGGTGATCCGTGTGCGTTAATTCAGCAAGCGTGAAGTGAGGCGTCATTTATCGGGCGCAGCGACACCGATTGCACCGGCAATCCCTAGACCGATTGTGATGATTGCGTTGGCCATCTCGGGCGCTATGGGCACGCCGATAGCTGTCAAGATAAGGAATAGACCACGCCAGCTAGATGGCTCTTTAGCGCGTGCAAGAATGTAATTTTTCATTTGTCTACCTTTGTGTCAAGTCTGTCAAAAATTTTACCAAGCATGTCTTTGACATCGCGCATGTCATTGCGATAGTCTTCGCGGCCAACATACATGTGCGGCAACGCCCGCACATCCCCATCAAGCCGGTCGATGGCCTGATAGATGCGGTTCAATGTCCAACCACCAAAGAAGCCAGCCACCGCCACGGAGATGTTGAATAAAACTTGGTAGTCCATTATCGATTCAATGCGTTTTGGTTTTGCTGAACCGGACCCAACATGTTTTGGACACTGCGGGAAAAGAACACTGGCTCGTTTGCCAATGGGCCTTCAAGGACTTTTGGTGCTTCGCCAAGGCGCATTTGCTCGGCCAGTCGATTGGCTTGTTGCATTCTGCGCTGCTCGGCAAAAGTTTTGGCTGCTACACCGGTTGCGGCAGTGTACGCACCAAAAGGGCTGACAGCGGTAAAAATTGCCGCTGCCGGTGTCATTGGGGTGAACTTGCCAATAGTGCGAAGCATACTTTGCAAAGTGCCGCCCTTGGCCGCATCTCGAATTGCTTGTTGCTCATCTGGCGTAAAGAACCGCATCTTCTTCTCGTTTTTGGCCAGTGAAGACAATTGAGAAGCGATACTGGATTCCTTGGAGCCTTGAGCCACGTCAGCGTTTTCCAAGATGGTGGTGATCATCTCACCCTTTTTCATCTTGGCGTAGTCGGCACGAGCGGTGTTCCATGCTTTAAGCGCATCGGGATCACGCACAATCAATGCCTTGTTGGGGGCTTTCATTAAGTAATCGTCAAACTCGTCAAGGATTGCGCTGGCAATCATGCGCTCTTGAGCGTCTGGGCCTTTTGCCGCACCACTGATAATCTTACGAAGCGTGGTCAGCTCAGTGATGTCTTTTGGTCTGTCAGCTTTCAACTGCGCCATGACCGCATCGATCTTGGGATACGCACCTTCGACATAACCTACGTCCGAGCGGATCTTGCCCGGCAAAGTATCCATGTGCTGATTAAACTCTTTGCGGAAAAACTGAAAGTTTGAGTTGTCCAGAGTTTTGTAAGCCGCATCAGATTGCGCCTTGAGTTCATCAGCGGTAGGTACAGTGGTGCGCTTGGTAGGGCGTACACCAGCCGCTGTACCAGTGGCCACAGCCGCAGCCAGTCCAGCCAACGGGTTGTCTGTCAGCTCGGTTGTAGTTTGACCCACCGCTGTGGCAATAGGTGCAGTGACGACTTGACCTATTGGGCGGCGACCAGCTTCTTGGCCAATAGCCAAAGTACCTTGAGCAACAGGTGAGGGTAAACCCTGAGTAGTTTTACCGGCATTTGCAATTGTGCGACCAGCGCTTACAGAACCACCTGTGCCAGTCAAAGCACCACTGCTTGCCTGAATCACACGCTCAGTGGGAGTCTCGGCACGGGGGCCGGGGATCATGCTGGAAATAACCTGCGAAGGCAGTCGAACGTTGCTGCCGGTAAGTTTGTTGTAGCCTTGCACCATTACGTCGGTAACGGGTACTGCAAGTCCACCAGCCAAAGCACCAACAGGAACAGCTACCGGAGCACCAACACCTGTCATCAAACCAAGGGCTGCACCGCCCAAAGCACCGGCAGTTACTGGCGCTAAGGCTTCTTTAACTCCACGAGCAGCAACACCCGTCTTACGGACAGCTTCTTCACCCATTGACAGTTTGGGTGCAAGATACTCAAGAATCTCGGCAGGCTTGTAGCCTTGACCCAACGCATCGTTAATACGGGGGTCTTTGTCTTTCAAATAACCAATTAACTCGTCATCGCTATATCCAGCACGACGAGCGGTGTTGATCTGTTCACGGAACTGGTCAGCCATGCGAGTCTCCGTTATGGTTTCTTGTTGCCAAAAATGCTGTCTAAGCCTGCTTTGCGTTTAGTAGCGTCAGCAGGTGTTGCGGGTTTATTAGAAGGCACAGGCTCAGGAAGTCTGCCGCTAGGTCGGTAGTATTCAATTGAGTCTTTTGCCGCAGGATCTTTTTCCATGGTCTTAAGCAAGTTCTCGTGATTGCCCCACAAGCGTCTTGCCAAACGCTGAGAAACATTTACAACCTGTTGCAACTCGTCAAGAGTCAGAGTTGTATCACCCGAGCGTGCTCTCTCCAGCAACTTGGTTTCTGTATCGGTAACTTGACCCTGACCCTTCAACTCGCCACGGCTTTCCAATGTCAGACCAGCAAGACCTTTTGCAACTGACAACGAGTTCTGCAACTGAGCTTGGTTATCTGCGCCAGCCATGTTCAAAAGTTGAGCAATTGTGGTTCGTGGGCCAGCCATAGGACCAGCAATCACTTTACCCGAATTCAACGCCTCTTGGATCATGTTGGCGTTTTCCATTAAGCCAGCAGCACCCTCGGCTTTGGCCAAAGATGCATCAACACGCTTACCAACAGGCTCAGACAAACTCTTACCTGTAGGTGAACTTGTCGCCGTTGTTGTGACATTAGTTGCTTTAATCTTTTGCAACTTTTCGAATGCTGCTTTTTTGCTCAGGAGACATTGCCATGTAAGCCTCAAGCTCTTGCAATGCAGCAGGAATATTTGGAGCACGCTTAGAATACAACTCGAGCTGATCTTGCATAATCTTTGCTTGCTGAACCGCTTGGTTGCCTTCAGGAGTGCCAGCGTACTTTGACGCAAACTGCAACAAGTTATTGATGCGAGTGCGGGTCTGATTGACCAAAGCCTCATCTGGGCCAGCAGCCATTGCGTTTACGGGAGCGACTGCACCGGGAGCAGCCATTGGGCGACCACCCATTAAAGCGTTACCAGCGGCAGGTGCACCGGGCATCATACCGGGAACGTTCATGCCGTAAGTGCCAGAACCCAAAGCATTGACGGGTGCGGCGGGTTGAGGAAGACGCACAACCGAGGGTGGGGCCATAGGTGCGCCAGCAGGTGCTGCGCCAAGCATAGGTGCGCCACCAGCAGCAGGAGCCGCAGGTGTTATGCCGGGCATCTCTAAGCCGTTTGCTTTGGCATACTCGCGCTGTGCCTCAAGTCGCTTTTTGCCATCGATGCCTTTCATTACATAGTCGGGTTTACCCGTAGAAATCAAAGCATCAAATACTTGGTCAAGGTCAGGATTCTTACCAGCAGCTTTCAATTGATTTTGAAGCTGGATCATTGCATCACGATCAGATTTCAATTGATCGAGTTGGATTTGATTCTGCTCAGTTGACATCCGGTTTTCTTGGGATGCGCGATAACCTGCGCCAAAACTACCTGCGAGTTCGGGCTTAATGATGTTGAAGTCTGGAGCTGCTGCCATGATCAATCCTTATTATGCTTATGCACTACCGTAAGGGCCGCCTTGAACAGCGCCGTCATACACACCATAGCCCGGAGTACTACCGCCACCACCACTGCCAAACAAGTCGCCAAACTTACTACCAACTTTACTCCAGTCAGTGTTTAGCACCTGATCGAGTGATCGGCCTGCTGTACCGTATTGTTGTGCTGCAATGTTTCCACGTTGCATCAAAGCATTACCCTGAGTCGCAGCGTTACCCATTGCCAAATTACCCACATTAGCACCATAGCTGCTTGCAGCACCGCCAATTCTGTCAGTAGCAGTTTGACCTACGCCCGAAAGCGCGGCAAGTCGGTTGTAGCCAGTATTAGCACGATTGAGGCGCGAGTTGTACTCGTCAAGAGCGCGACCGTAAGCAGCGCCAAATTCTTGTGAGCCTAGATTTTGACCGTATCTCAAAGCGCCTTTAACGTTTGCACCTGAAACACCAAGACCTTTTGCGGCCATTGATCGGTTCAGCGCATTCATCCCTTCCTCCATGCGAAACGCATAGCCGGGGTCTTGATACATCGAGTTGGGGTCGTACTTAAACGATTCAGGAAGCGCAAACTCACCGGCCTGCATCTTGGCCAGTGCGTTTACACCCGCTTGTTGAAAAGGTTGTTGCAGCTCGATCTGCTTATCGAACATTGCCTTTTGCAAATCAGTCGCATAGCGCGATGCTTCTGCTGATACGCCTGCGGCTTCTTTAACGGCTTTGGATTGCTTACTGGCAGGTCCAAAACCAAATACGTCTGCTACGCTGTTAACTATGTCACCCATGATTCATTCTCCAATCGAATCGTACCGTTCTCACGGCTAATTTCTTTGAACCCGAATCCACGAGCAAGCCGCAGCGATGGCATATTGTGCTCATCGATACGTACCACAATTTTACCGTGAGTTCGACCCATTTTGTCCAAATAATTTTTAAGCACCGACCTAATTCGCCATCTGCCCCGTTTTTCAGGCACGACAAACAAATCGAATTCATTGCCCACAGCAACAAAAGCACCGCCATCAAACAACTCGATGTCGGTGTTCTTTTCCAGTTTGTCGCGTAAATCATCGGGTGCTTCATATCCTTTGTATTTCAGTAAATGATCTTTGATCACTTGCCAAACATCATCAGGTAACTTCGCGGCCACTGACTCGGATGTTAATTGCACTGGCGGTTCCTGCAATCGTTGAAATAAAGTCACCTACACCCAGAACCTGACCCACAAGTTCTGGGAACGTGTAGACCTCAGACGCTTGAAGCGTTTTGGTCTTGGTAATCAAGTTGGTGTTGCCAGCGGAGCCAGTAACCGTGACCAAGTTAACGCTAATCGTAGCGGCAGATGCGCTAATGTTGGTAGCGGTAAACTTGTCAATAATGGCTGTAACACCGTTGGCGGTGTACTGGGTTGTTTGTGCGTTTTCGGCATACTTTGCCGGTACGAGGACTTTGACGGTGACTGTCATGGTTTACTCCAATAAGAGGCAGTTATTAGCGGCTTGTTGCATGATGACCCAATTTGTGCCGTCAGACACCATTGTCGCCCAATTTCCTACAACTGCCAAGAGGATTGCTGTGCCAGCAGTGGTACTGTCGATTGGCACAACGTTGCTAGATGCCGACACTAGGGTTTGTGCCTGCATATTCTTAAAAGTCAGATACCTACCCGACCATGCGCTTGCCGTGGGTAGAGTTACCGTACACGTCGAGCCTGACTTGTTATTGATGAGCCAAGTCTCATTGTCAGCTACCGTAAAGTCAGCAGTCTTGGTAACAGGCGCTGATGATGCAGCGTTAATGGCAGCAGTGATAGCTGCGGTGTCAACAATCGGCTGTACTTGCAAAGCCTCGATCTGCTTTTGCATCTCGGCCACTTGGGATTCTAAGACAGAGCAACAGTCAGTTAATACGTCAGGAATTGGCAAAGTGACTACTGGCGGCAGGGTTTGCAACTCCTGATTGACCAAAAGCAAAGCCGCATCGTAAGACGCAATTAAAGATATTGAATCAGTGCCAAGGTTAACATCGTCAACAACGCCCGTTGCAATATCATTTAACGACAAGAAAAACAAATACCAAGCGCGGCTAATCAAACCCGTGCGAGGGTCAACCAGCGGCACTCGGGGTGGCGTGATTGGCGTTGGCGTAGCATTAGGACTAGGCATTTGTACCGCTTGCGTGAAGTTCAGCGCCCATAATGGCAACCTTCACAGGGTCAGTCATTGACACTTCGTACACACGGTCACGCAGTTTCAAAGTCATACCCAAGCGCCGCCAGAACACACGCTTGTAATACTCACCAATCTTTCCAACAGGCGACCAATGCTCATTTGACCATGTGTGGCCACCATCGTCTGACCAGCGAAGCATGACTTGTGGGTCACTGCCTTGGCCAAGATTCAAGCCTACACCGGACTCAATGTCGAGTTGGAGGCTGTGTTGAGCGGTTCGATTAAGGTCGTTCTTGCCCGGACCCAGAGCACGCCATGACCTGAGCCATTTTTGAATTTGGCCATTGTCAGAGTAGTCATCCAAGTCAAAAGCGTATATGTTGCCGTTTTCAAAATCTCCGACAACCACTTCATTGTTAAATGCCATTTGGCAGTTGCTACGGTGGCGGGTAAACGCACCATCGGTAAAGCCTGCACGCTCGTGCCAAGCCTGAGTTGCCAAGTCATACACCCATGTGGTGTTGGCAGTTGGGAAAATTAAAACGTAAAAACTGTGACCGTCTTGCTGGTACGTGTAAGCAATTGCGTCTGTCAAATCAGCGTATTGCTGAATCTGCCACTCAACGGCATGAGTCGAAATGCGTTGACCAGAGTAACCATTGGCTTGGTAAACAATACCCTGACCACGGCGGTCACGACCAAGCCAAAACAGACCGTTGTCCACTTTGGCAATAGAGTAAGGGGCAGCGCAACCCAATTCATTGAACGCGCCTTGAATGCGTTGCAAAGGAAAATCGGATGCGCCAGAGTCGTACCAGACTTCAATCGAGTTTGTGCCAAATGCCCAAATTTCACGGAAGTTGGATAACACAGCAACCAAGCCGTCAGGTGAACCTTCGGTGCTGGCAAAGTCAAGCGGGTCGATAGACGTACCGTCAAGCAGTTGCGTAACCCACATCTTTTGACTGTTTGGCTCATTGAACACAAAGTAGCCATCTAGATAAGCCACAGTCACAGCACCGGGGAAATCTGGGTCAGTGATCTGACCAAACGCATTTGTGGTGTTGTTGTAGATGTAACTGGGACCGTTGGCCGCAATAAACAACTGCGTGCCGTTATCGGCTATGCTGACTGGTCCAGTACCCGCTACCGTGCCGATTAGCGTGGCAGTGTAAGCATTGTCAATCTTGTAGAGCTGAGTGCCCGAGACAACAAAGCCAACACCGTCTTGGGGCGAGAAAGCCCACATGCCACGGATAGGACCGTTGCCGATTGTGTTTAACTTGCGAAGACCGGGGGCACGCTGTAAGAACGCAGCTTCTTTGCCTTCAGATAATACTTCGGCAAACAAATTGACCATACGGGCATCCGCAGCATTGACGCTACGGGCCACATAAGTTTGACCGAGGATCGGCGTTTTCATAGTTGATCTATCTTTCGCAAACCTTTGCCAGTAGTCCAAACAGTTTTACCAAACCGCACATTGACCGCCGAGCCAAGATATTGTTCCAATGTCAAGTTGTACACCCGCCCCAAGCGAACGCACATTTCAAACTTTTTAGAGCGAAATGTAAGTTCCATGATCAATAGTTACCGGCATAGATGTTGAAACGCTGGCGGTTGGCCACCAATGCGTAAGGCAGCGCCATCACATCGTCGGGGTTGTTGATGCGCTTGAGATCGCGCTTGCTGGTCATAGCGATGCGTTTGACCTGTGGGCTTGGCTCAACACCAAACTCGGGTGCAATTTCCATAGCCAAGTTGTACGTGAAAGCACGTAGATAGCCGGGCGGGTAATACAAGATCGTTGACAAACTAGCAACTTCGGTGAGCTTTTGCACCGACACAAAGTGAAACTCCAAGTTCTGCGTGGGCCTTGGATAAACGTACATCTCAATGTTGGGGAACGTCATGTTGACCCACATCACTTGCGGATAAGTGGAGGTCACGGTCTTAACAGCAATACCGTTGTACTGCTGTTGGTTAATCATTTTGATGCCATACGACACGCCATTGGGCGCTTTGAAGTATGTTGCATCGTCAAGCAAGATAGGGCGATTGCCTACAAAGTCACCAGTTGGACCAAGGGTGCGGCTAATAAGACTCGCAGGCCATGTGAAGATTTGATCTTCTGTAGAAAAGACAGCCAATCGTTCCGTGTTCCACGAATCGATCATTTGATTCATGGCCATCAAGGAATCTTGAGACACCGAAGCAGATGACGTTTCACCTTCAGCAAGCACGCCAAGGAGCCGAAGCGCCCGATTGATTTGTTCGCCAGCGGTGTACGTTGTCATGCTTAGACTCCTTCGGATACAAGCTCGGTTGATACCTCAACTTTGCGGATTTTGCGTTTAGTCCCAAGAGCATTCACGGGAGCCGCTTCTTCGAATTCTGAAGGCGTATCGGGATTATAGCGAGTCCAGCCGTTTTTCTCATCAGCTTCTGCTTCTAAATCCATGGTCGCAATTTTAGCGCCGTGAACGGGGTGAGAAAGGTAAATGATCATAATTTAAGAATGGGGGTGATTAGCCCCCATTTGGTTTAGGCTTGACCGTGGATGATTGCAAAGTTAAGAACAACAGCTTCGGCCAATGCGCCGCCGGTGCTGTTCCACAATCCGATCACAGCAGAGCCAGCAGTCATACTGGACACATAAGGCCAGTAAGCGCCAGCAGTGCCGCCACCAGACACGTTAACGATGAGAACATCGTTTGCGCTGATGGTGCTGTTAGTCAGCGTAAAAGTTACCGCTGCGCCGCCAGCTAAAGATGCGGCGTTCATGGTAATTTTTCCTGCTGACTTGTTCAAAGTTACGCCAGTACCTTTATTGGTAGCTTGCGTCACAGTGCCTTGCGCTTCAGGAGCGTAACCGATTTCCTCGGTTGCGTACATCGTACTGAATTCGGGATCCAGATACGCAACGCCGGTAGCTTTTGTGTTTGACATAGTTGTTCCTTTAAAAATGAGGGCCGAAGCCCCCATTATTTACTTCAAGAACGCTGAATAGGCAGCGTCACCGGTACGCACAAAACGGTATGTGTGTGCGCCGAAACGTGCAACAGTCACAGAGCCAAAGATCGTGATACCAGTGCCTGTGGTGACAGGAACGGTAGACGAGGAGCCAGTGTTGTTGTTGTTGCAAATTGTCAACTCAAAAGATGAGCCAACTTTTGCGCTAGGGATAGCTGCATCGAGCAACGCTGCTGTGGGCAGAGTCACGGTCAATGTAGCATCGCTGCCTTTGTTGCAAACAACCAAACCAACAGCCACTTGAGCAGCGGTCAACGTAGTGTCGCCGGTCAAAGTTGCGGGAATAGTTTGTACGCCAAGTACTGCTTCTGTCAGATTGCCGTCACCAACTTGGTAACCGCCTGCGCCATTAGGTAATGCCATGATAATTTCCTTTAAAAGATGTTACGAACAAAGATGGGGGCCGAAGCCCCTATCAATTAGCCCCAGATACGGCAGCCCATTTGTGGGCGGATCGTGCTGAAACCGTACAAAACGTCAATACGGCAAGGCAAACGGTCATTGTTAATATCGTACTGGCGCACGATACGCAAAGAAATACCGTTGTGAACGGCACGAGCGGCCATGTCAACACCTTGTGGCAACAGCAAGTCAGCAGTTGCAAAAGTGATGGCATCCTTGTGGTAGACCAAGTTTTGAGCATACTGAGTAGATGCAGCACCAACGAACACAACGGCAGCGCCAGCAGCAGGGAAGCTGTCAACGGTAGCCAAAGCATTGTTTGCGGTGTAGATAGGAGCAACAGTCACAGTGATTGCAGTGCCGCTGGCAGTGGCATCGGCCAAAGCAACGAACTGGAACAACGAACCAGTGGATTCACGGGTTTGTGGGTTCACAGCAAAGCAACCAGCAACAGTGAACACGTCACCAGATTTGACTGTCAAGCCGGAGCCGATAGTCAAAGCAATGCTGGCAGCGCCTTCACTAGACACAGTAGTGGTCACAGAGTTGCCGGTGGCAACA
>Ga0247722_10001831_pt1 | contig 11416 bp, 11 predicted proteins | sample MSEWelMarce3H_FC_FD_189094 | JGI IMG/M metagenome (GOLD analysis project Ga0247722, IMG submission 189094) | Subsurface sediment microbial communities from gas well in West Virginia, United States - MSEEL Well Study Marcellus 3H_FC | ecosystem: Environmental > Terrestrial > Deep subsurface >... | reverse complement strand
GAGTTATTTTCTTTAAGTTAAAAATAATATATATTAATTTCTGATTCTAGTGGATTTTTTTATCTAAATTGGAAAAAGGTTTTTCGATTTTGGACATTTTTTTTGTCCATTTTGCAAAACTATAAAGTAGATTCCGGAAAAGAGGGTCTGAAAACAGCATCCTAATCATAATGCTCTGATTTTGTTTTTACATTGAAAAAAAATGTTACGATAGTTTTGTATGTGTTATTGCGTACTGTTTTTAGGAGTTTTTTTGTCAACATATATATATATTGACAAATGTTGACAAATTTTACTCAAAAAAACTCAAAAAAATATGATTGTATTTTATGTGATTTCAAATGCTGTAATAAAAATGATTACAATAGACATATTTTAACACGCAAACATAAAATATTGACAAATGTTGACGTAGAAAACTCAAAAAACTCAAATAAATTTATTTGTGATTGCGGTAAGGAATACAATCATCGTCAAAGTTTATCGGTACATAAAAAAAAATGCAATTTAATACAAGACTCTATAAATGAAACCAATATAGATACAAATAAAGATGTTGATGTATTTGATAAAAATTTAATTCTTACATTGATTCAGCAAAATAATGAACTACAAAAACAAATGTTAGAAGTAATCAAGAATGGTACTAACAACACAACTAATTCAAACAACAATATAAGTAACAATAAAACATTTAATTTACAGTTTTTTTTAAATGAAGAATGTAAGGATGCTTTAAATATCAGTGAATTTGTTAGTTCTATAAAAATGGATTTGGATGATTTAGAAACAACCGGGAGATTAGGTTATGTAGAAGGCGTAACAAGAATTATAAATAAGAATTTAAATGAATTAGATCAAACTAAGAGACCAATACATTGTAGCGATGTGAAACGAGAAGTATTGTACATAAAAAATGATGATCAGTGGATAAAAGAGAATGAAACTAACAAACCGGTTTTAACAAAGGCAATAAAACAGATAGCAAGTGAAAATATTAAACAGATCAGCGAATGGAGAAAGAAGTATCCGGATTGTACTGATTCCGATTCAAGAAAGAATGATCTGTATCTAAATATTGTTAGTAATGCGATGTCCGGAACTACTGCAGAAGAACAAATAACTAATTACGAGAAAATCATCACAAAGGTAGCAAAAGAAGTTGCAATTGAAAAATAATAAATTTTCTTTAAGTTAAAAATAATATATATTATTCAATTTCTGAACTCCTATACTTTGTTGTTCCAAATTGGAAAAAGGTTTTTCGATTTTGGACATTTTTTTTGTCCATTTTGCAAAACCATAAAGTAGATTTGGAAAAACCCAGTAAAATCCAGTTTGTGAGCATAATCGTCACAAATACAAAATCGATATTAAGATTTTTGTCACGATAAAAAAATAACAAAATATTTATTTTTTAAATAAGTATTTAGAAATTTTGTCTATAGGAAATATATGGAAATAAAAGGAAATAAATTCGTCGAGAAAAACGACTGTTATAGAGTATGTAATGTATGTGACTATAAATGCTCATATTTATCGGATTGGACACGACATATCGCAACTCGAAAACATTTAGTCAGTCAGAGTGGAAATAATTTGGAAACAAATGGAAATAAATTCGCCGAGAAAAACGAGCCGATATATTTTCATCAATGTGAAAATTGTAAAAAGGATTATAAAACATTATCAGGATTATGGAAACATAAAAAAAAATGTTTAGAAAAAAGTGAAGTAAATAATATTTGCGAACCTTTTAACGTAACATCAGAATTAGTAATTGAAATTATAAAACAAAATCAGGAATTACAAAAGCAAAATAATGAACTACAGAAACAAATGTTAGAAGTAATCAAAAATGGAACAAATAAAACAAATATAAATAATTCAAATAATAATTCAAATAATAAAACATTTAATTTGCAATTCTTTTTAAACGAAGAATGTAAGGATGCTTTAAATATCAGTGAATTTGTTAGTTCCATAAAAGTTCAATTAGAAGATTTGGAAACAACTGGGAGACTGGGTTATGTAGAAGGCGTTTCCAGAATAATTAATAAAAATCTAAATGAATTAGATCAAACCAAGAGACCAATACACTGCAGCGATGCGAAACGAGAGGTATTGTACATAAAAAATGATGATCAGTGGATAAAAGAGAATGAAACCAAACCTATACTAACAAAGGCAATTAAACAAATTGCAAGTGAAAATATTAAACAGATCAGTGAATGGAGAAAGAAATATCCAGATTGTATTGATTCCGATTCAAGAAAGAACGATCTGTATCTAAATATTGTTAGTAATGCAATGTCTGGAACCACAACAGAAGAACAAACAACTAATTACGAGAAAATCATCACAAAGGTAGCAAAGGAAGTGGTGATCGAAAAATAAAAAATTTTCTTTTTATAGTTGATATAATTCATAATATCACACATCTATAAAGCATTATAAATACTCAATTATTTATAATATTTTCAAGACATTATATTCATAAAATACAAGATTTCATCGTGATATTCTTTTTTTTGTAGTTTTATTCCCAACTCGTTAATATATTTTATTCTTTTTTGAGTTAAATTATGATACTCAGCATTCTTACTGAAATCATCTAATTCATCAAAACAACAACTCTGTTTTTCACACAACATCACATAAAAGTCTGTAACTAAAAATCGCCTTATTTTTTTGTTCGTTTTTAGATCATCCTCATAGTCTTGAAAAAAGAAATTTAGAAATAACTTTGCGAGTTCTAATGACAACTGGGGAGATAATATAATATTATCTATTTGACAAAATATATCTGCCTTCGAATAGTTCGCGAAGCTGCTGATTACAAGAGACATTTATTAAACTTTGGAGTCTATCTTTAAATTACTTTTCTGTCAATATATATTATTTACCCCGTTTCGATCCAGTCATTGTCTTAAATTGCTTCCAGCTTATTTCTACCTGAGGACCTTTATATTCCGGTTCTGAAACTTGTGTTTCCGCATTTAACTTTTCTGCTTTTCTTAAAGCACTATCCACATAAATCTTCTTAAGCAATGTACCAACTTCAAAAGAACCTTCGTGCTGATCAATTAATCCATCTTCTATTTTTTGTAATACATCAATAAATTGAAATAAAATTTTGAGGTCAATTTCATCTTTTCTGATTTTGTTGTAAAGATCAGTGTAATACGTGAATAAAAAATTACATTCCACCATTGCTTCTAAATTAAGTGATTCTGAATCATCCGGATATTTGGCCTTTAACATAACTAAATTATTTACGTTATCGCGTAGAATATGACTATGCTTTAAATCTCGAATTAAACCAGTTTGGTCTTCTACGTTATTTACAGCAATCATTTTTTGTAAATGAAGTCTTTGAGTTTCGTCCATTATATAATTATTTTAGAATACTATTTTTAAACTATAATTAATATAATTTATTTATATTAGTATATTATATAATGAGTGATAATTATGAGTCAAACTATAAACCACCGGAAGCACAACTTGCAGCACCGCCACCAGGATCGAATGGAAGCATTTACTCATCTGTTGGTGCGATCAGCAAATCAAATGCGGAAACCCAAAATAGTTTGAATAAAATTGGAGGAAGAAGACGTAGAAGTCGTATATATATAAAAGGGGGGTCTCCACCTGGTCCAGTAATTACACACGCTGAAATCGCAAATGCACAAGCACCTGCTGTAACTCAAGCACCAGTTACCGGGAATAATACAATCACGGTTCCAGTTGTCAAACCACTTTATCCCGAAACAGGATCAGGAAGTCAAACAACCTCTGCGAATGTTGCCACTTCGACAAAAGTTGGTGCTGAATTAAACGCAAATAAGCAATATGATTCGTGTGTTGGACAAGGAGCTACATGCGGACAAGTTACAGTAACTTCAGGACAAAAGGGTGGTCGAAGAAAAACAAAAAGAGGTGGATGGCCTCATTGGGGATGTATGAGTGGCGGCAAACATAGAAGAAAACGAACAAATAAAAGAAAACGAACAAATAAAAGAAGAAGAACTAACAAAAGAAGATAAAAATACCAAAGGAGGGTAAGAAAAAGTAAATAAATATATTTAATAATTATATAGAAATGCCAACAATGAGTAATTATTTTGATTTTATTATGATTAATTTAGCCTTTATAGCTCAAATTACTATAATGGTTTATTTTCGGTCAGCATTAGATATTAAAGAAAATTGGCCGCTATATAGATGTAATCCCTCTTATTGGATTTTTTCTGAAAATATATCGGAAGATTTTACTTACTGTGTTCAAAATACACAAATAAATTCAATGGGTTATCTTTTACAACCCATTACATATTTAATATCGAATTTAACATCATTTAGTGGAGAATTTAGTGAATCAATCAATAATATACGTAAAATGATAGGTGGTATAAGAGGATTTGTGACAAGCATTGTTGAAAATATTTTTGGTGTATTTTTTAATTTAATTGTTGAATTTCAAAAAATGATCATTTCTATTAAAGATATGGTTGGTAAAATGATTGGGATCGTTGTTACTATTTTATATGTTTTAGATGGTTCTATAAAAACAATGAATAGTACATGGAAAGGACCTCCAGGACAACTTGTCAAGGCGATTGGTTCTTGCTTTCACCCAGAAACAAAAATTAAGGTTAAGAGTGGGGAAATATACACAATGAAGGATATACCTTTAGGTGCTGAATTGGAAGACGGGTCCAAAGTATTTTCTGTTTTGAAAGTCGATAATCCCAATAAAGAACCCTTATATAAGATCAATGGTGGAGTAAATGGTGATCCAATTTATGTTACTGGAAACCATTTTATATTAGATACAACTAACAAAACTTCCACAGATCAATTTATTAAGGTATTCAATTGTAAAGATGCTATTAGACAAACTGAGGTATATTCAGAATGGTTCTCATGTTTAATAACAACAAATAGAAGAATTAAAATAGAAGATCATATTTTCTGGGACTGGGAAGACGATGAACTAACAAAATAGAATAAGTTTTTAATTTAGGTATAAACATTATACCATTATTATTATTTTATAACATTTATATATTTGTATATTTTATATAAATATAGAAATGAATGATGATGTTTCTTCACCATTAAAAAAGATGAAAACATCAGATCCAGAGCATGAGCTTGGTTTTCAACAATTTGAAACATATTTACAAACAACAAGAGATTTAGATAATAATAATAAAAAAACAATAGATGATTCCAGAAATTATAGAAACAGCTTAGGTGAAGGAACTGCAATGGTTACATATACTTTTTCCGATATTATGTCTGATTATATACATCCATTATCGGATGGAGATATTTTAACGAAATACACAGAAGATGATGATGCGGATGATTTAAAAGAAGAAGTTACAAATCAAGGTTCCACATTTGATATCCAAGTGTACTATCCAGTATCTTTTAGATTAGTCAAATTGATTAGTTCATTTAACACAATAATGTCCTATTATGTAATAAATGGATCATTAAACGACAAAGCAAGAGAGAACTTATCCAGAAATTTAATGAGTTATTTAAACGAAAAATTGATAAACAATAATAGCGAAGACATGTCGGTGTCTTCTAAAAAACAAGGTATAATTAAATGGGTAAAAACAAACAATATATATTGTAAAGAATTATATAGAATTTTACATAATTGGCCAGTAAAAACAACTGGTAATTTTACCGTTTTTACTGGATTTAATTTTGAAATACCTGATGTTGGTGATTTTAGAAATTTTATGATTAATGAGGTGAGACAAAAAAATGAGGGCGATACAATCACAATTCCATTTGTTTTATCTACAAGTATATCACCATATGTAGCAAAAAGATTTGCTGGAAATGATACAGATGTTATATTACAAATTATTATACCAGAAGGATTTCCAATTCCATATATTTCAAAACAAAATTCACAAGAATTGGAAGTGTTACTAAATATGTATGGGGTTTATAGAAAAGTGAATACATCTCAAATAAATCATGTTTTACAAGATGTACGGAATCGAGTAATTTGTTTAGAATTAGTAGGATTTAACAACATAAATATGGCGCAAATAAATGAAAATACGGACATAATTTGTAATATAATTTTACAGGAAATGTCTGAAAATATTGATGGAGAAAATTGGCCTATTGACGAAACATCAACCCCCATCGAGGGAGGTAAAAATAATGTAACAAAAAATAAAAAATATAGAAAAGGATTTAAAGGAAAATCGAGAAAAAGAAAATCTAACAAACGGAAATTATCTAACAGAAAATCTAATAAAAGAAATACAAACAAAAATAAGAAAAACGAACAAAGTAGAAAATAAATATTTAGAGTAGTTTTATGTTATTATTATCCATTTATACTATATGAATAATAATAATGAAAAAAATATAAACGATACATCAAAATATATACACAAATTATATGATAAACTAACCTATTTTGATATGTATGGATCATCTGTCATTATATTTTTAATCATAACAATGTTTGTATTTTTTGTTTATACATATTGTCAAGTTATGCAAGTAAGAAAGGAAGTCGCTGAAGATTGGACGAACCAGAGATGTAATCCGAAATATTTACCTTTTGCTGGTTATATTACACATCCAGAGGGAACTACTGCGTTTGATTACACAAATGAAAATTTCCAATTTTGTGTACAAAATATACTAACAAATGTGACCGGTTATGCTTTACAACCTATACAATATATGATAAATTCGTTACAACAAATGTTTCAAGTAATTGGAAACTCAATACAAAAAATAAGGGAATTCTTGAATTTATTAAGGCAAAATGTAAAAGAGGTCGCTGAAAATGTATTACATCGTATTTTAAATGTAATGGTTCCTTTACAAACTGTTTTAATTGCCTTGATGGATACTTTCCAGAAAATTCAAGGTGTAATGACTGCCGGATTATATACGATGTTGGGATCCTATTACACATTACAATCACTAATGGGAGCTATGCTTGAATTGATTATTAAATTGTTGGTTGTTTTAGTTGTCATTATCGTTGGATTATGGGTGATGCCATTTACCTGGCCTGCTGCGGCAGCCTCAAGTGCGGTATTTTTATCTATCGCGGTTCCATTGTCTATTATTGTTATTTTTATGACTGAAGTATTACATATTAAGACTTCAAAAATTCCCAAATTGAGATGCTTTGATAAAAATACTTTACTAACTATGAAAGATGGAACTCACAAGAAAATTATACATATTCAGACAGGAGATATGTTAGAAAATAATGTAATGGTTACAGCTAAAATGAAAGTAGATGCGTCAAAATTAAGAATGTTTATGATAAATAATATAACAGTTAGCGAAAGTCATGTAGTTAAATATGGAGACAAATGGATACATGTAAAACACCATCCGGAGGCCATAGAATTAGACATAGAAACGTATAAAGAACCTTATTTATATTGTTTAAATACATCCAGCAAGGAAATTGTTGTAAATGATATAGTATTCACGGATTGGGATGAAATATATGAAGAGAGCTTAGAAAAAGTAATTCATTTTATCCCTCAAAATATTTTTTGCGGAAATAAGAGAGAACAAAAAGAAAATATTCATAAATACTTAGATAAAGGTTTTGAATCGGATACAAATGTGTATTTGTTAAATAATACTAAAAAATCAATTAAAGATATAAATATAGGCGATATTTTATCGACAAGAGGTATTGTATATGGAATAGTAGAAATAGAAAATACTTGTATTTTAGGAAATACAGAAAACAACGATCTTAAATTGTATCATTTGTTAGTTTCCAATAAATGTTTTGAAATCGACCGAAAAATTATTAGAGATTATAATGATATAATTGATTCTATTTGTTGAAAAAAATTATCTAATGAATATGTATAATATGGATATTTCAATTGGTTCATATAAATTCAGATTGGAAATTTTAATATTGATTGTGGTGGTTTTTTGGATTATGTTCGGACATTTGTTGTGTTCTTGTTGCACAATGTCATTACGAGAAGGATTGGACACAGTACAAAAAGGCGCAAAAGCTACTGCTCAGAAGGACGGATTTGTTGGATCTAATAATTCCGCATATGGTCCAGAATTTAGTGCCAGCAAAGCCCCTGGATATATGATGAAGCCTGATACATGGGCAATGCCTACCCTTACTTACAGCAAAGGAACCACTCCTGATGCTGGTGTACAAGCGATATGGGACCGCCCTAAGCAACCAGTGCCATTGCCTCCTGGCGAACTTGATATGTTTGCTACAACTCCTTTTAAGCCAGAATGCTGTCCAAATGCCTATTCCAGTAGCGAGGGATGTGCATGCATGACTGTAGATCAATATAATTTTTTACAAAATCGCGGATCAAATAACGTTCCTTATTCTGAATATTAATTTGTCATGATAATAAATATAAATAATAATATTAATATTAAATTCTTATTTATAAGACTGTATTTTTTCACCTTTACAGTTATAAACCCAAATTTCATAATTATATCCTAATTCTTTTCCAGCATTTTGTTTCAAAAAAACACCAAGTTTTTTAATGGTCCAAGTTGACTTAACTTCAATACAGAGATTTTTAGAAGGTATAAAAATATCAACATAATGTCTATGTAATTTATCATCTTTATACCAAATTTTTGGAACATTTTTAGCTCCAATAATTATATCATTTTCCTCAACATTTTCTAAATTTAATAGTTCATTTAATGCAAAATGTTCATAACCTTGAACTAATTCAGTTTTACCAGATGGAAAAATAAATTCTTTTTTACAATATGAGCTTTTGGTTATTTTTTCCATAATTAGAGCATTTTGAGATGAATTTTCAACACCATATCTTTGTAAACAAGTTTCCTTTATTTTATGTAAAACTTAAAAAAGAGAAAAATCTGGTCTTCCGCTTTGCTTATTAAATCTTGCGATTTGTTTTATCATTGAAAAATTCATTGCTGCTACTAATCCAAAAAATTTTTGGTTCGGAGTAACTCCGCGATTATAAAAAATAGCACTGGATGTGATTTTACCATTATTTAATTTAGGCATTCTTATATTATTACAAGACAAAATAATATTCACAGATTATAATTATTATAATTTTTAAATAAATAAATTACAATAATTGAATACTCAAAATATTTACATATACATACTGTGTAGAGCAGAAATATTCTCTTTTGTGGTTTTAATTAATTTATCAACAATATTTTTAGAAACTGTAAATGGAAATTCTACTTTTAAAGACATATCTTCTTCAAATAAATTTGATCCGGGTCGCATCAAACGATATAAATTTAATTTCGTATATATGATTTCTAAACAACGCTTTAGATTACGAACCCCGTCTTCTTTATTACAAAAATTCTCAATAATGTAATGAAGTACCTCATCTGGAATAATAATATCCTCTGTTTTGAAACGCACCTGATCTTGTATTTTTGGTAATAAATGACTGTTCGCAATAACTGTTTTTTGTTTTTGGTTGTATCCTTTAGTTTGAATACGATACATTCTGTCCTTTAAGATAGGGTTCACCTTGCTTTCGTCATTATAACTAAATATAAATAGACACTTGCTTAAATCAAAATCGATTTCAGTAAAATATTTATCATGAAATTGTGAATTTTGCGCTGTATCTGTTAGATGTGTGAGGATTCCAGTGATTTCTTCTCCTTTTGGAGTATCACTAATTTTATCTAACTCATCAAAATAAATTACAGGGTTCATACATTTACTGTCAATCAAAATTTGGACAATTTTGCCCCAAGTAGATCCTTCATATGTATATCCGTGACCTTCTAAAAAGCTGCTATCTGTTGCTCCTCCTAACGCAATGAAAGCAAATGGACGATTGAGAATTTTACTGATGCCTTCCTTTACTATGGAAGTTTTACCAGTTCCTGGGGGTCCGTGTATAGCAATAGCGGTTCCGATTGACTTTGGATTGGTGATCAATTGACCTAACATTTGCATGATTTGCATTTTTGCGTCATTCAATCCATATACTGCGTCATCAAGTGTTTTCTGGGCATTTGCCATAAAATCATGACATTTATCAACTCCGTCATCAATAGAAAGAGGTAGATTTTTGTAATTTCCAAATGGAATTCGCATAAAAGTATCTACCCAGTTTTTGATCTTATAGAATTCACCACTTCCAGGTTCCATATATCGTAAAGTACTTATTTTTTTTAGAGCAGCAGACTTAAAAATTAGTGGTATATCGGATTCCAATAGAGTGAGTCGATATGGCTTCTCAACTCTTGTAATTTTATTGATTTCTCTTAGTTCTTTAATAATCTTTTTCTGTTGTTCAGATTCTAACTTCTCGAAAAATTCAAAATCGTTCATTGTATTTTTATCACGTAAAATGCGTTTAAAAATTCTGTTATTTCTTTCCTTTATTTTTTTCTGTTTCTTTTCATTTTTTTTCTTAGATATAAAAATTTTGTTCTCACACATCTCGATACAATCAACTAAAAGATCATTGTCTTTACCTTTATTTAGAAGACCCTTTAAAACTTCTAAAACATTAGCGGTATCCGGTTTTTCAGAATTAGTCATAGTCTCTTCTTGCCTTGAGTGATCATCATTTTGTTCAGTTGATATATTTTTGAGTGATTCTCTTATTGTTTCCTTTGATTGGACATTGGATTGTTTTTTGTTCTTGATAACTACCTTTTCTTCCTTTTCATCGTCGTCAGAACTAATTGGATCATCCTCATTTTCGGTTTCATTCTCATCGCTACATGTGAGCCATTCATCGTCATCTTCTTCATCATCTTCTTCATATTCATCTTCATCGTATTCATCTTTTTTTCTTCCTCCAATTGTGAATATAATATTGAATTTACCAGATTTTCCTTTTACCTTTTTATTAACTTTTTTCTCGTTATCACTTTCTTCTTCATCATAATCATCGTCGTCATCATCATTGCTATCTTCATCTTCATCACTTTCTACTCGTTTCGATTTTTTTTTACTCTTTTTAGGAATATATTCTTCATCATCATCATCTTCTTCATCACTTTCTTCTTCATCGTCATCTTCACTTTCACTAACCATTTGTTTCTTATTTTTTTTTGACGATCCCTTTTTCTTGGATTCTTTCTTAATTTCTTCTTTTTCACTTTCCTCTTCATCGCTTTCTTCTTCCATATCTTTTTTTAGAACCTTTTTAAGTTTCTTTCCTGCCTCAACCTTTTTATTCATATGTTTAGAAGGAAATGTCTTTGCTAATAATTTATGATATTCTTGCATATCAAAATTTTCGTTGTCACTTTCACTATTCTCACTTTCACTATCAGAAGACTCATTATTTCTTTTTTTAATTTTTGTCTCCTCTTTTTTTTTAGATGCCTTTGATTTGGATGATGTATAAATTTTAGATTGTGTATC
>Ga0247722_10001830_pt1 | contig 11419 bp, 10 predicted proteins | sample MSEWelMarce3H_FC_FD_189094 | JGI IMG/M metagenome (GOLD analysis project Ga0247722, IMG submission 189094) | Subsurface sediment microbial communities from gas well in West Virginia, United States - MSEEL Well Study Marcellus 3H_FC | ecosystem: Environmental > Terrestrial > Deep subsurface >... | reverse complement strand
CGCACAAACGAGTTGCACGATACACATCTGTGTATGTCAAGCCGAGAAGTGAAGAGACATTCGCCAAAACTCGTGCGCCTTTATCTGGTTGCTTATCCAATGTAATTCGATCAACCGTAATTGCAAGCCCCACGCGGTTGAGAGCTAGTGGCACACCTGATGAATCAACAATGAGTCCACGAATAGCAGGATTTATAACATCTCTGCTTTGAATGCTCAGTGCGGCATCTTTGTATCTAGGCGCTGCAGCTACCTGTAAATAAAAAAGCCGACCAACTAGTGCAATCATTAATGTCAGAACAAATATCTGCACAACCAAGAGACTTAGGCGAACACGTTGGTTCATATATGCGCCTGATTACCAAATAGTGTCCGATGTAGTCGAGTGACAATCGGAAGAATCAATGGCGTAACAAAGAGAGCCCAAATACCATTTCCTAGGATGGTTATTAGAACTCTAGTGAAACTTCCAAAAGAGACTCCAAGAAGAAATCCCGTAATTACAAAAGCTATGAGGGTGAGTACGGATGCAGATGAAACCAGAAGAATATTTGTAATTGGATTTCCTCGAACGTTATCGTTTCCAAAACCTAAGAATGCAACTGCGTAACAGGCAAGAATCATGAGCAGAGTCCAATGGCCCATTGCTCCGCTTGAGCTCTGAGACAAATCCATCAAAAATCCAGAAATAAATCCGGTCAGTGCACCCACGGTCGGTGTACTAAGTGCTGCCCAAGTTAAGGCGATCAATAAAGGTAGTGAAAATCCACCGCCTGGCAATCGCAATTGATTGATAACGCTCTCTTGAATCAAAAATATGATCAAAAAAATTAGCGATGAAATAGAAAATTGCCTGGCCAACATCTATGAGCTACTTCGTGGTCGCCGTTGGAGTTGGAGTCGCAAAAATAGTAACTGTTGGAACAGGTGTTGGTTGTGGTGCAGCGGGAACAAGGGCATCCCCCGGATTGTTCTTGCCTGCACTGAGGACAACGCTTACAACTCCGAGTGCTGAAAAATTCGGATAGAGCATTACGGTTGCAGTCTGAGCAATAGATCCAGCGGTGCTATCAACTGCACTAATGATTCCAACAGGAATGCCTGGAACAAATGGGCGATTATTTGTACTTCCGCGGGCTAATAGAACGTCACCAACTTTTACGATTTTTTGGTTATCAAGTAATTGTAATTCTGCTCGCTTTGAACCACGGCCGGAGAGAATTCCAATTTGTTGAGTGCCAGCAACCCTTACGCCGACCTTAAAATCTGGATCCGTAGCCAACATGATGAGCGCTGAATTCAGGTAAGACTCTTTTACAACTCCTACGAGTCCTTCTCCAGATACAACTGTCATATTCTGACGCACTCCTGAAGTAGTGCCTGCATCGATAGTAATTGTTTGAGTAAAGCTTGTGCTGGCACCTTGTGAAATTACGCGTGCAGCTAAAACTTTATAGCCAGCGCGTCCTGCAAGGTCTAGAACAGATTTAAGTTGCTCCAACTCGGCATCAGCGCTCTTTCGCTGAAGCAATTGATTTCTCAATCGTGCGTTGTCTGCTTTGAGTTTTTCAATCTCATTACGGGTGCGCCCTAAATGTGTGACATCACCAAAGAAATCGCGAAATGGGGAGACAACCGTGGAGCCTGCTTTTTGAAATGGTGAAAGAACATTTTGTGTTCCGCTTCGAAGGCCATCTAGAATCTTTACACCGCGAAGATCAAGGGTGATTAAGAATAAAGATGTGACGATAAGAATGATGAGTAGGAGGCGCGAGCGTCCTTCGCCGCCATAACGCATCTACTAATTACCTATCGACGAGGCTCAGAGATCAAAACCTTTTCAAGGGCTTCGAACTCTTCAATACATTTTCCGGAACCTTCTACAACTGCATCGAGCGGACGCTCTGCAACGTGAATTGGCATTCCAGTCTCTTTACGCAAGCGCTCATCGAGGCCCTTAAGAAGTGCTCCTCCACCTGTAAGAACAATTCCGCGATCCATAAGATCACTTGCAAGCTCTGGTGGACACTTATCTAGAGTGCTCTTTACAGCGTTGATAATTGCATTTACTGGTTCTTCGAGTGCTTTGCGAATTTCTGCAGCCGATACAACGATCGTCTTTGGAAGTCCTGTTGCAAGGTCACGGCCGCGAATTTCTGCATCATTCTCACCTGGAAGTGGATAAGCAGAACCGATAGCCATTTTGATTTCTTCGGCTGTGCGCTCACCAAGAAGCAATGAGAATTCGCGTTTTACCCAGTTAATAATTGATTGATCGAGTTCGTCTCCACCCACACGAATTGAAAGAGAAGTAACAATTCCACCGAGTGAAATAACGGCAACTTCTGTAGTACCGCCACCAATATCTACGACCATGTTTCCAGTTGGTTCGTGAATCGGAAGTCCTGCACCAATTGCTGCTGCCATTGGCTCTTCAATGATGTAAACCTTGCGAGCACCTGCTGCGTATCCAGCATCTTTAACAGCGCGCTGTTCTACGCCAGTAATACCTGATGGAACGCAAACAACAATACGAGGCTTCGCCAAATAACGACGACGGTGAACTTTCTGAATGAAGTAACGCAACATGCGCTCTGTTGTATCAAAGTCTGCAATCACGCCATCTTTAAGTGGACGAATTGCAACGATATTGCCAGGAGTACGACCAATCATCTTCTTTGCTTCAAGACCAACAGCCAAAATTCCACCAGTGTCTTGGTTAACAGCAACAACGCTTGGCTCGTTGAGAACAATGCCACGACCGCGCACATAAACCAACGTGTTAGCAGTTCCTAGATCCACAGCCATATCGCGGCCGATGAATGACATTTTGTTACTCATTTATTTCCCTTCAAAGAAAATAGCTATTTCACGAGCTGCTGATTCAGGCGAATCAGATCCGTGAACAATGTTCTGTACAACTTTGGTTCCTTGGTCTCGTGCAAGATCTCCGCGAATTGTTCCTGGTGCTGCAACAGTTGGATCAGTTGCGCCGGCAAGTGAACGAAATCCCTCGATGACGCGATTTCCTTCGGCGATCATTGCAACAATCGGACCTGAACTCATGAACTCAAGAAGAGGTTCGTAAAAAGGTTTGCCGTCGTGCTCTGCATAATGTTTTTCAAGTATCGAACGATCTGCTTGCAACATGCGTAGAGCAGTAACTGAATAACCTTTTTTTTCTATTCTAGAAATAACTTCACCTACAAGACCACGGCGAACGCCATCGGGCTTGATCAGGATTAAGGTTTTCTCGGAACTCACACGCGCAGTCTATTAGGCATTTGGAGGACCTGCTGCCAGCAGGGCTGCGCGCGCTGCTTCGCCCTTTTTACCCACGAGAATAGCCGCAATCCATAACCCCAAGAAAATAGCCCCCACCAGAAACATTGATGTGACTGCAAAGCCATAGGCAATCATCGCTGCTTGCAGAATCCACCCAAGGGCCCAACCAAATTTCGTCTTGAGAAAACCTGGCGCAAGTAAACATGCAATTGCAATCACGCCACCAACAATCAGAACAGAAGATGAGTGATCTTTCATGGCAAGCAATAATGCAAAACCCATTACAAAAGATTCCATTACAAGAACGGAAGAAGCCAACATGCGCATGGTTAAATCTTAATCTTCTTTTGAAAATAGTCTACGTAGAATTGAACGTGCTTCTCCGACTGTAACGACTGATCCAGTTACAACAATTCCGACACTGTCATCGCTCAATGGGCGCTTGGCATCATCAATGGCTCGCTTAAGGGCGCCTTCTAGATTCTCGTTACTAAACACCCTGTCTGCACCAAAGATTTTGATGGCAAGGGATTCGAGCTCTTTCACGGGCATCGCTCGAGGAGAAGAACTTGAGGTAACAATTATTGAGTTAAGAATTGGTTCGAGAGATTCAAGAATTCCGTGTGCATCTTTGTCACCAAAAATCCCAACAACGCCAATTGTGTCATCAAAGGTAAATTCTGAGGCAAGAGTTTGTGCAAGTGCCTGCGCACCATGCGGATTATGCGCTGCATCTAAAATCACAGTTGGGTCACGATGTACAACTTCACATCGGCCTGGAGATTTTACGTTGGCAAAACCTGCACGTACCGCGTCTGGATCTAGCGCTTGTTCACCGAAGAACGCTTCAACAGCGACAAGAGCGGATGCAGCATTCGTTGCTTGATGGCGACCATGAAGTGGTAAGAAAATTTCATCGTACTTTTGATTCACGCCATTGATGGAAATCATCTGCCCACCAACAGCGATTGCGCGAGAGTCCAGTGAATATTCGATTCCTTCACGAGCAATGTCTGCTTCAACTTCTGCTGCTCTACGCAATAACTCTTTTGCCGCTTCAGGTTTTTGCTCTGCCATCACGATAAACCCACCGGCCTTAATTATTCCGGCTTTTGTTTGCGCAATCTCGCCCAGAGTGTTTCCAAGATATTCCATGTGATCTAAACCAATTGGCATGATCACTGATACATCTGCGTCGACAACATTAGTTGCATCCCACTGTCCGCCCATGCCTACTTCAATGACTCCAATATCAACTGGATGTTCGGCAAATGCAACGAAAGCCATGGCGGTGATTGCTTCAAAGAAAGAAATTGGATTTTCAAACTTTGTATCCATTAAATCCAAATATGGTGAGAGATCGTTGTAGGCAAATATCGCGGCTTTAGGATCAATAGGTTCGCCATTAATAGAAATTCTCTCTAAATAACTTTCGAGATGTGGACTAGTAAAACGTCCGGTTCGTAATCCCATTTCAAATAGAAGCGAATCAATCATTCGAGATGTCGTTGTTTTTCCATTTGTTCCGCCCACATGAATTGTTGGATATGTGAGTTGAGGTGAACCAAGAATGTCTGTGAGAGCGGCAATGCGATCAAGTGTTGGAGAGATTCGTGTTTCGGGCCAACGTGCAAGCAGCGCCTGCTCGATTGCATCTACACGTGCGTTATCGTCTGCGCTCATTAATTACTGCGCCGGCAATGAGTTGAGTTGTGAAGTGATTCGTTCAATATCAGCACTTGTCTTGGCAAGACGTTCTTTAATTTCAACAACAACTTCAGCAGGTGCCTTCGCCATAAAGCCTTGGTTATTGAGTTTCACATTTGCAGTTTCTAGATCTTTCTTAGCAGTAGCCAGATCTTTTGTGAGGCGTGCGCGCTCAGCTGCAACGTCAATAGTTCCTGTGAGATCGAATTCAGCTTTAACGGAACCAATTTGTAAGTTGGCACTTGGCGTGAAATCGGAAGCTTCAAGCTTTAAGACGAAACGCATTGCGCTCTCGTATGGAGCAAATTCAGCTGGCGCAATGAATCGCCCAGGAATTTTTGCTGATGTCTTAATCCCTTGATCGTTTCTGAATCTACGGACTTCGGTAATTACTTCTTGAATACTTGTAACAATTTTTTCACTGCTCTTATCAACATGACCCGCATTAGCTTGTGGCCATTGCGCAATAACTAGTGACTCTCCCCCGGTCAAAGTTGTCCAGAGTTGTTCAGTCAGAAATGGCATAACTGGATGCATTAATCGTAAGAGTTGATCTAGCACGTAACCCAACACACGTTGCGAGTTCTTGGCATCTCCAGAAGCGAAATTCTCCTTTGAAAGTTCGAGATACCAGTCGCAGAGATCATCCCAAGCAAAGTGATAAATACGATCGCATGCACGAGCAAATTCATATGATTCGAGGAGTGAATCAACTTCGGAGATAGTTTCTGAGAGTCTTGAAAGAATCCACTTATCAATTCCATTAAGTGATGCTGTTGCTGGAAGTTCGCCCTCAGTAGTTGCGCCATTGATCATTGCAAAACGGGTTGCATTCCATAGCTTGGTGGCAAAGTTTCTGGAACCGCCTACCCAATCTTCGGCGAGTGCTTGGTCTTTTCCTGGGTTAGCACCGCGAGCTAATGTGAAGCGAAGAGCATCCGCGCCGTACTTATCCATAAATTCAATTGGATCAATTGTGTTTCCACGACTCTTTGACATCTTCTTTCCGAATTGATCACGCACTAAACCGTGTAGAGCAATCGTGTGGAAAGGTTGCTTGCCATCCATTGCAAATAAACCAAATAACATCATGCGTGCTACCCAGAAAAAGAGAATGTCATAACCAGTTACAAGAACACTTGTTGGATAGAACTTTTTAAGATCATCGCTATTTGCCGGCCATCCAAGAGTTGAAAATGGCCAGAGTGCAGAAGAGAACCAGGTATCTAAAACATCAGGATCTTGCGTGTATCCATCCGGCGCTTTTTCATCTGCGCCAACAACTAATACTTCTCCATTTGGTCCATACCAAACAGGAATTCTGTGACCCCACCACAATTGTCTAGAGATACACCAATCGTGCATGTTATCTACCCACTCAAAATAACGTGGTTCCATCTCTTTTGGTTCTATCTTCACGCGACCATCGCGAACAGCATCCGCTGCAGCTTTCGCAAGTGGTGCAACTTTTACGAACCATTGCAGAGATAAACGTGGTTCAACAATTGTTGCGCAACGTTGGCAATGTCCAACTGAGTGTGAATAAGGACGCTTTTCCCAACCAATTCGACCATCCTTACGCAACTGTTCAACAACTGCTTTGCGCGCTTCGAAACGGTCCATGCCATCAAATTGTGTATTTGTTCCAGACATGACGCCGTGCTCGTTCATGATGACAACCATTGGAACGTTATGGCGCATCGCCATTTCAAAGTCATTTGGATCGTGGGCTGCAGTTACTTTGACGGCGCCGGTACCAAACTCTGGATCAACTAGTTCGTCAGCAATGATTGGAATCATTCTGTTTACGTAAGGAAGCTTTACTTGCTTGCCAACCAAATCTTTGTAACGAGGGTCATCTGGGTTAACGGCAACCGCACCATCTCCCAGCATTGTTTCTGGACGAGTTGTGGCAATACTGATTTGAACTTCGCCAGGATCTCCGTAAGTGATTTGAACAAACTCGCCATCAATATCTTGGTGTTCAACTTCTATATCTGAAAGAGCGGTTAGACAACGTGGGCACCAGTTGATGATTCGCTCGGCGCGATAAATCAGATCCGCATCGTAGAGTTTCTTAAAAATAGTGAGAACTGCTTTGGATAAGTTTTCATCCATTGTGAAAGCTTCGCGGCTCCAGTCAACGCTGTCGCCCAGGCGCTTCATCTGTCCAAGAATTGCCCCACCAGATTCTGCTTTCCACTGCCAAACTTTCTTTACGAATTCTTCGCGACCAAGATCGTGACGAGATTTTCCTTGCGCGGCTAATTGTTTTTCGACAACGTTTTGTGTGGCAATACCCGCGTGATCCATTCCTGGTAACCACAGCGCTTCAAAACCTTTCATGCGCTTCATGCGAATGAGTACGTCTTGCAATGTGTGATCGAGTGCGTGACCGATATGCAAAACGCCAGTCACATTCGGTGGCGGAATAACAATTGTGTACGGCGGTTTTTCAGATTTTGCATCAGCCGTGAAATAGCCAGCCTTCATCCACTTTTCATATAGTGGCGCTTCGATATCGGCCGGTACAAAGGTCGATGCGAGTTCGCGGTCTGACTGACTCATGTGGAGCAGTCTAGATTATGCGCTCTTCTCTTCTTGACCTTTATCGCGACGTGCACCCCGTTTAGGAATGTCACCTGTGCGAGGAATCAAAGTTGGAGCACCGCCATCGCTAATGCATTCGTGAGTCAAAATCACCTTTGCAATATCTGCGCGACTTGGTACGTCATACATCACACCAAGCAGAACGCTTTCAAGAATTGCGCGAAGTCCACGAGCGCCTGTTCCGCGCTTAAGAGCGAGTTCTGCGATTGCATCGAGAGCTTCTGGCGTAATTTCTAATTCGACATCATCAATATCAAATAGACGTTGGTATTGCTTGACCAATGCATTCTTTGGCTCTGTGAGAATTTGCATCAAAGCCGGCTTGTCTAAGTTTTCGACGCTCGTAATAACTGGAAGACGACCAATGAATTCGGGAATCATTCCGAATTTCAATAAATCTTCTGGCATTACATCGGCGAAGATATCGCGGCGGTTTTTCTCTGCTTCGCTCTGAAGTGTTGCATTAAATCCAACACCAGCAGATCCACTGCGGCTTTCAATAATTTTTTCAAGGCCAGCAAATGCTCCACCAACAATAAAGAGAACGTTGGTTGTATCAATTTGAATAAACTCTTGATGTGGGTGTTTGCGTCCACCTTGTGGCGGAACAGATGCAACAGTGCCTTCTAGGATTTTTAGAAGTGCTTGCTGAACACCTTCGCCGGAAACATCTCGAGTAATCGATGGGTTTTCAGATTTGCGTGCGACCTTATCGATTTCATCGATGTAAATAATTCCAGTTTCAGCCTTTTTCACATCGTAATCTGCAGCTTGCAAAAGCTTAAGCAAAATGTTTTCTACATCTTCGCCTACATAGCCTGCCTCTGTAAGAGCAGTTGCATCTGCAATTGCAAATGGGACGTTAAGCATGCGAGCAAGAGTTTGTGCCATAAGGGTTTTGCCACAGCCCGTTGGACCAAGAAGCAAAATGTTGCTCTTTGCTAATTCAATTGAGTCTTCGCGCTTTGTATCCCCTGATTGAACGCGCTTGTAATGGTTATAGACGGCGACTGAAAGTGACTTCTTTGCACGGTCTTGTCCGATTACATATTGATCTAGGAATTCAAAAATTTCAGCAGGTTTTGGAAGTTCAGTAAGTCCGAGTGTTCCTGCTTCTGCAAGCTCTTCAATAATGATTTCGTTACAGAGTTCGATGCACTCGTCGCAGATGTAAACACCAGGACCGGCAATTAATTTCTTGACTTGCTTCTGAGTTTTACCGCAGAAGGAACATTTCAGCAGATCGCTAGTCTCGCCGATGCGTGTCATCTCACTCCTTTGTTCCCATTGGGGGAAATTTCTGGGAACGTCTAGTAGATAAGAATAGATTGAAGGCGCGCAAATACGCGGGATAAAGAAGGTTTGCTCTGTTCGCCGAGAGAATAATTCAGCGAAAAGTTTATGTTAAGCCTTTGCTTTACGGCTGGCTAGAACTTGATCGATAAGTCCATACTCGACTGCTTCTGCCGAAGTAAGAATCTTGTCGCGCTCGATGTCAGCTGCGATTTCTGCAGGAGAACGAGTTGAGTGACGAGAAATTAACTCCTCGAGAAGTGTGCGCATGCGCAGAATTTCACGAGCTTGAATCTCAATATCAGATGCCTGTCCGCCACCTTCAGATGAAGGTTGGTGAATCATGATTCGTGAATTCTCTAGTGCGTAACGCTTGCCCTTCGCTCCACCCGCAAGAAGCACGGCTGCAGCAGATGCTGCTTGTCCAAGACAGATTGTCATCACATCTGGACGAACGAATTGCATAGTGTCATAAATTGCAGTGAGCGCAGTAAATGAACCACCAGGTGAGTTGATGTAAATCATGATGTCGCGATCTGGATCCATTGATTCAAGTGTTAATAACTGAGCCATAACATCGTTTGCAACAGTGTCATCAATTGGTTGACCAAGGAAAATAATGCGCTCTTCGAATAGTTTTGTATAAGGATCTAAGCGCTTGAAACCATAAGCAGTCTTTTCTTCGATGGTTGGAAGAACGTAGCGGTTTGTAATCTCTGGAATGTTATTCATCATTTCGCTTTTCCTCCGTTGCCTGAAACCTGACCCTCTGATTGTGCAATTTGATCTACGAAGCCGTATTCCTTTGCTTCATCTGCTGTAAACCAGCGATCACGATCTGAATCTGCAGTAATTTTCTCAACGCTTTGACCTGTGTGGTGTGCGATGAGCTCTGCCATCTTCTTCTTAATTGCAGCCATGTTCTCGGCTTGAATTCGAATATCTGTTGCTGTTCCACCAATGCCACCGAGTGGTTGGTGCATCAAGATGCGCGCATTTGGAAGTGCATAACGTTTCCCTGGTGCACCAGCTGTAAGCAAGAACTGACCCATTGACGCAGCCATTCCCATTGCAACAGTTGCAACATCATTTTTTACGTATTGCATCGTGTCATAAATCGCCATACCTGCAGTGATAGATCCACCAGGTGAGTTGATGTAAAGGTAAATATCTTTCTCTGAATCTTCGGCAGCAAGTAAAAGAATCTGCGCACAAATTGCATTAGCCATGTTGTCTTCAACTTGGCCTGCTAGAAAAATAATTCGCTCACGGAGCAAGCGGCTATAGACCTGTTCGTCTAGTCCACCCATTGATGCCGGTGATGCTTGCGCAACTACTGGCAATGATTGCGGGTTCATCTGCTCCACGTGAAGTCCTCCTGATATTTATATCTCCTGTAGTGACCTTAACAATGTCAGCACAGAAATGCTTCCCAATTTGTTCGATTAAGAGCGTGAAAGCGCCCATGTTCGCTCAGAGCGCAGAGATTATTCCGCTACTGGAGTTGCTGCTGGCTTTGGAGCAAGGGCTTCGAGATCGACTGCAGCACCTGATGCATCCTTAATCGAAATACGTGAGAGAACGCCAGCTAGTGCTTTAGCGCGTGCCACTTCAGCAACGAGTTGTTGAATCTGTCCGGCTTTTTGTAACTCTTGAGCGAATTGTTCTGGAGCCATTCCGTAGCGCTGTGACGTACGCACTAAGTATTCAGTGAGTTCAACTTCTGTTACTTGAACTTCTTCGGCCTTAACAATTGCATCGAGTAAGAAATCTGACTTAAGTGATGAACGAACTTGTCCATCAACTTCTGCGCGGTGTTCTGCATCTTCGAGGCGACCTTCACCAGAGAGGTGATCATTTACTTCTTCATCTACTAATAGGTCAGGAACAGGAATCTCTGTTTCGGCCAACAATTTCTCAACGAGCAAATCACGAGCCTGTGCGCCTTGTTCCATCTTTTTCACGCGCTCTAAGCGAGTAGCAAAATCTGCTTTTAATTCATCTAATGTATCGAACTCAGATGCAAGCTTTGCAAACGCATCATCCATCGGTGGCAATTCGCGTTCCTTAACAACTTTAACAACAACTTCTACAACGCCTTTTTCGCCTTCGGCTTGTCCAACTAGTTGTGTCTCAAAATCTTTCTTATCCCCCGCACTCATTCCGATGAGCGCATCATCTAGACCATCAATCATGCGGTTCGAGCCAACTTCGTATGAAATATCAGATGCTGCGCCGCCATCTACTTCTTCGCCATTAATTCGCGCGGTCAGATCTAGTGTTGGAAAGTCACCGTTCTTGATTGCGCGTTCAACAGTATTAAGTGCTCCAAAGCGAGCGCGGAGTTCGTCTACCTGCTCGGTGATATCTGTATCTGTTACGACAACGTCATCAACCTTGATTTCAATCTTAGAAAAATCAGGCAACTTAACTTCTGGACGCACATCTACTTCAACAGTAAAGACCAACTTCTCGTTATCTACGAACTCTTTAACATCAACAGTTGGACGTCCAATAACTAGAA
>Ga0247722_10001829_pt1 | contig 11420 bp, 3 predicted proteins | sample MSEWelMarce3H_FC_FD_189094 | JGI IMG/M metagenome (GOLD analysis project Ga0247722, IMG submission 189094) | Subsurface sediment microbial communities from gas well in West Virginia, United States - MSEEL Well Study Marcellus 3H_FC | ecosystem: Environmental > Terrestrial > Deep subsurface >... | reverse complement strand
GCGGCAAAGGTGATTCAGCAGGCAAAACAATTGGAGGGTTCTGTAAGAAACACAGGAATTCATGCGTGTGGGGTAATCATTACGCCTGATGACATCACAAATTTTGTTCCTGTTGCAACTGCAAAAGATTCTGACATGTGGTGCACCCAATTCGACAATTCAGTAGCAGAAGAGGCAGGATTGTTGAAAATGGACTTCTTAGGATTAAAGACGTTAACCTTAATTAAATACGCTGTTAAAAATGTATTTGAAAGACATGGTGTACAGTTAGATCCTGATAATTTTCCTATTGACGACGAAAAGACCTACGAATTATTTCAACGAGGTGAAACAGTGGGGATATTTCAATATGAATCTGCTGGTATGCAGAAGTATATGCGAGAATTAAAACCCACAGTTTTTGCCGATTTGATTGCGATGAATGCATTGTACCGCCCTGGTCCATTGGAGTACATACCTTCTTTCATTCGAAGAAAACACGGTGAGGAACCCATTACCTATGATATTGATGCATGTGAAGAATACCTGAAAGAAACCTACGGAATTACAGTTTATCAAGAGCAAGTAATGTTGTTGTCGCAAAAATTAGCTGGATTTTCAAAAGGTGAAGCGGATACTCTTCGTAAAGCAATGGGTAAAAAACAAATTTACCTTTTGGATAAAATGCGTCCTCAATTCATCGAACAAGGAAATGAAAGAGGACATGATAAGGTAGCACTTGAAAAAATATGGAAAGACTGGGAAGCATTTGCATCGTATGCATTTAACAAATCACATTCTACCTGTTATGCTTGGATTGCTTATCAAACTGCCTATTTAAAAGCAAATTATCCTGCTGAATACATGGCTTCTGTGCTGTCAAATAACATGAATGATATCAAGCAAGTATCATTCTTTATGGAAGAATGTAAGCGTATGGGTGTTCAAGTATTAGGTCCAGATATTAATGAGTCTTCTTATTTATTTACGGTGAATAAAGAAGGTGCTATTCGTTTTGGACTAGGAGCAATAAAAGGCTTAGGTAGTGGACCTGTAGACGCAATTATTCAAGAACGTTCTGAAAAAGGAGCATTTAGTTCAATTTTTGATGTTACAAAACGAATCAATCTGAGAGTATGTACTCGGCGAGCTTTTGAAAGTTTAGTATATGCAGGAGGTTTTGATTCATTTAAATCCGTTCATCGTGCTCAATACATTAAGGAAGATAACTCTGGGAGAAGCTTTTTGGAAAGTGCTATTAAATTTGGAGCAAATTTTCAAGAAAGTGAAAATTCGATGCAAGCATCATTATTTGGAGAAGCTTCTGGAACTTCAATACCTGAACCAGAAATTCCAAAATCAGATGAATGGCCTTCAATGTATAAATTGAGTAAAGAAAAAGAGGTTGTTGGTATCTTTTTATCAGGGCATCCATTAGATGATTTTAGATTAGAAATAGATTCTTTCTGTAACGGAAATGTTGCGATGCTCAACAATCCAGGACAACATTTAAACAAAGAAGTGTTGTTTGCTGCTGTAGTTTCAGAATGTGAGAGTAGAATTAGTAAAAAAAATGAACCATTCGGTACGATGGTCATTGAAGATTATACAGATTCATTTAAACTTTTTTTATTTAAAGAAAATTATCTGAAATACAAACAGTTTTTTGTTTCGGGTACTTTTGTAGCGATACGAGGTAAATTTGAAATTCCAAGAAATAGAAAAGATCCTGAATTTGTTATTTCATCCATCGATTTATTGTATGATTTACGTGATAAAAAGGCAAATCAATTGAATATACGCGTATCAACCAAAAGATTAGATCAAATCTTCATTACAGATATGAATAAACTATTTATAGAAAACCAAGGTAAATGTGCTGTAAAGTTTGTTGTTTTTGATCCTTTGGAAAATATAGAAGTGGTGATGCCATCTAAGAGCATTAAAATTGATCCAAATAATGACTTTATTAAAGCATTACGCACTTTTGAAATAGATTTTGATTTGTCTTAATTTGTAATTTTTTGATGAGTAGTCGATGCGTTGTTTTGCTTTTGCTATTTTTTGTAGTTTTTATTCATTCTTAGGGTTTGCAACTACTTGGTATTCAAAGAGTGGAGAAGTAGATCTAACTATTCTGAGCAGTTGGACAGAATTTCCAAATGGTACTGGTGTTCATCCATTAAATTTTACAGATACTTCTGATGTATTTATTATTCAATCACATCATTCGTATGAGCTATCTAAAGAATGGTTATTTTCCAGTAAGTTAGAAGTAAATGGTGCCTTGACTGTAAATTTCAAAAACTTGATTTTGAAAGGAGATTTAGTGATTAAGGGCGGAAAATTTCAATTAAACAACACTTCAACCACCAATGATACAGTAACATTAAAAGTTGAAGGGAACCTAATTATTGATGGGGGTGAATTAGATCTAGGATCAAATTATTCTAAACCTTCACAAATAGCCATTCAAGGAGATTTTAAGTTGTTATCAGGAAGGTTATTAAATTCATCGCAAAATTCAATTAATGGAATTCTTTTTGAAGGTACTTCAATACAGACTTTTTTTCAAAATAGTAATGGTATTGATGACCAACTCATTAAGTATGTTATTAAGAATGGAGCAAAGGTAAAGTTAGCCTCATCAATTTATGTCCGAAATATATTACTCATTGAGGATGGTGGCATGTTAGATATTCCACATCCTTATTATACCTGGGGTATAGGTACCACTAAATTGAGTAGTGCAGGTACTTTGGTTACGGGTCATGAGGAAGGTATCACAACTATTCCAAATAAAGGGTGTGTTCAGACTGATTTACAAGAGTTGAATGAGCAAGGTATTTATACATTCAATGGAACTTCAACTCAAAATATAGGTAATATTAACTTCACGTCAAAAGTTGGTAGTCTAATCTTTAATAACGCTAAAGGACTTCGTTTATCAAGTAACATTACAGCTTTAAATTCTTTATTTATTCAAAGCGGTTTCCATGATTTGAATGGTTATAATTTAACATTAGGAGGCAATCAAAGTAGTAGTTTAGAATGTCTGAGTGGTGGTGTTTTTTGCAGTAAAAATGTTGGGACTTTTATTCGATATATACCTACAAATTCAAGTGTTAATTCATTAGGTAGTAATTATGGCTTTTTTCCTTTTGCGAAATCTGCAACTCAAATTAGTTATTTGACGTTAAGTTCTTCTTCAAACGTGTCTTCAGCTGGTGTTATTGAGATTCAACCTTTTTTTAATGCAGACAGTTGTAAATCTTGGAATTACACTGACGGGACAAAAACAATACGTTTGATTCAAGCAGGTCAGACACTTAAGATTCTAAGAAGCACTTGTGGGGGAGTAGGAAATCTTCAGATGAATCTTGAAAGTGGAAGCTTCGCTAGAAGCAGTGGAGCAGATAGCTCAGATATTTGTTTAGTGACATGGAAAGAGTCTGGAGCTGTAATCTTAGGAACACATTTATTGAACCAAGGGACTTTAGTTCAACCTAAAGTATCCAGAAACGGGATTACTGATTTATCAATATTAGATGGAATAACTATTGGTATCGGAAGTTATTTTACGAGAACACCTTTAACCTATAAATGTAATTTACAAGGTAAAAGAACAATTGGTCCTTCAGGAAATTACACTTCAATAACTTCAGCTTTAAACGCAATCTCAAATGGTGGGTTGTCCTCGAATTTAATTTTGGAACTTCAATCTAGTTACACTTCTGTTTCAGAAAGTTTTCCGATAACAATTGATCCTTTGAGTTGTTCATTGGATAAATTTAATTTGATCATTCGACCTGAGTATAATGCTAAAGGTTTGACTATTAGCGGTAGCAATGCAAATGGAATTCTTTCTTTTAATAAAGGAGATAAAGTTACTATTGATGGTCGACCTGGAGGGAATGGAAGTGAGAGTCATTTAGCAATAGTCAATACAAATTCGAATGCACCTATTGTTGTCTTTAAAAATGATGCCTCCTACAATTCATTAAAACATTTAACATTTTCAGGTGCTAACACAAGTATTTTGGATGGATTAATGGTCTTTTTAGGCACATCTGGAACAGGTACAATCGGAAATATGAGTGATTCAATATTAAATTGCACGTTCAATAAGTACGGGAGTAATACTTATAAAAATGCAGTTTTTTCAAATGGACAATCAAGTGTAAAACAAAACAAATCCATTGTGCTGAAAGGAAATAAATTCATTAATTTTCAAACAAGTGCAGTATATATTTATAATAATTCAAGAAGTTGGAATTTGTCTAATAATCATTTGTTTCAAAGTACTTCGTATACTCCAACTGGAACACATTATGGCTTTTTGATAAAAACAGGAACTGAGTATACAATCAATGAAAATTATATTGGAGGTCAGGGAGAAAATTGCTCTGGAAGTTCGTATAAATTAAATTCCTCTGCAAATTTTTATTTCCCGATTTATATGAGTGTCGATGATTCCTTAATGAACTCGTTACAAGGGAATCATATCAAAAACATTGATTTTTCAACAACTTCGAATACAGGAGCCTACGTTACAAATCCCGGTGTCTTCTGTGGAATGTATGTAAATGGAAATACTGGCGCCTCTGGCAATGTAGAAATTGGAAATATCAGTGGAAATGTTTTTGGTGATACAACTCTCAATCCAACAAATGCGATCAAGATTACAACAAACAAAGACAGTTGTATGATACAGGCAATTTCTGTTAATTCAAAAGGAAATGTAACGATTGCTCAAAATTCAATTGGTAATATTTATACTTCGAATACTGTTGGTAAAGGATATTTTTTAAGAGGAGTATACACAACAAATACGAGTAATGTTTCTATCAATTCGAATAAAATCGGTAGTACTTTAACTCCAAATTCAATTGTTTTAGGAGGAAATTTGACTGGAGTAGGAAAATGTAAGTTTTATGGAATAGTCAATGAATCATCAGGAAAAACAGAAATTTCGGATAATTCTATTTCGAATGTATTGGTTTATGGGACAAATGCCTCACTCTTTAAAGGAGTTGTAAATTCTAATGGAAATTCACGTGTTGAAATTAGCGGTAATGGCATCTTTAATGCATCAACTTATTCTGGGTCAGATGTTAATGCTTTAACTATTGGAATAGAAAATTTAGCTAGTTGTGAGACAGTCATAGAAAACAATCAAATAAATGGAGTCAATTGTCGAAATGGAAGTTTTTGTGGAATAAAAGACAATGTAATTACAACTGCAATGCATACAATTGCATACAATAAAATCGGGAAAGTGGCAGCGCCGATTCTTATTTCTAGCGCTTCTTTGATTAATCACTCTGGAATTTCACTCATAAAACCAGGTATATATGAAGTAAAAGAGAACTTAATTCAAAATTTTGAAATTACAACAAATATTTCCTCACCGTTGTACGGAATTAAAATCAGTGGAAATACAAGTAAAGTAACCATATCAAAGAATTCAATTAAAAACTTACTTCATAATTTTAATGGGAATTGTCCTTTAACAATCATTGGAATTGGAACAGAAAATGTCTTGGATGGGGTACAATTAACACTTTTAAAAAATTCAGTGATTGGAATAACTTCACATGTCAATAATCTGAATAATTCCAAGTTAATTTCTGGCTTTCGATGTTTTGTTTCGGAAAATGTGAATGGTTTCACTCCATTTGTCAATGCAACAAACAACGTTGTTAATTTAACAGAAATACCTTCTGGTGGAAATGTCTATGGATTTGATTTTTACAGTTTAGGTTTAGTGAATGCCCAAAGTAGGTTATACAACAATACTTTTCAAATCCAAACTGGAAATGGTAATGAGTTATCTTCAACGATTCACTTAGGAAATGGAGGTTCTTTTGTATTAAAAAATAATATTCTACTAAACAGATCGTCACACAATCTAGCGTATTGTATCTACAAATATCCAAATGCCTCTATCGTTGAGGAAGCAAATTTATATTTTTCATCGAACCCCCAAGGAAGCATTGGGTTTTACGCTTCACCGAAAGACTTTTCAACTTGGAATACCTTGACTGGAGCAACAAAGAATCAAAACGGGGAGATTCAATTGGACGTTGATGGAAGAATTAAATCAGGAAAAGAGTTTGTAGCAGCTAAAGGGGAGAACTTATTTGCAGATCCTATTTGTTCTGTGACTTCTGACATAGTGGATGTACCTCGTCCGAATGGTAAAATGTATATAGGTGCATTTGAAGGAGACCCAAAACTATTTTATTATTTAGCAAATGGAGCCATGAGTGATGTAATGAATTGGTCTACAAACCGAAAGGGTATAGGCGGAGTATCTCCTTTTTCACTAGAAGAAGAGGGTTGTTCATTTTATGTTGTTGACACGGATAGAAATATTTCACACGAAACAACTGCCAACTGGACTCTCGGTAAAAATTCTAAAATTATTGTTGGTGATGGATTAAATGCAGTTAGTTTTTCAATTAAGCATACAATTGATTGTTCCAATGAAGGAACGGAAGTAGGGTGTGATTCCAATGGTAGAATTGTATTTCAAACCGCTACAATTCCAAAATTAGGAAGACTTAACGAAGGCAGTACCATTGAAATGAACGGAAATCAAAACCAAACTCTTCCTGCTTTGAATTATAGTAAGTTAGTTATTGATAATGTTAATGGAGTAACTTTAGTTGGTGAGGTAACCATAAATAATGAGTTGCGTCTAGTACAGGGAAATATTCTACTCGGACAACAAAATTTAAAAATAGCTGAATCAGGGACAATTACTACTTACGGACCTCAAAGTTTTATTGTCACTAATGATACTGGGATGTTAATTCAAGAAGGTTGTGGAGTGAATGCCTTAAATGGGAAAAAAGTTTTTCCAATAGGCGCATATTCTAGTTCTTTTACCCCTTGTTGGATTGATAATTCAGGTATAAAAGATAATTTTAGTATTCGGGTATTAGACAACCACTTTAGAAATGGGGTTTCAGGCGACACCTCCGCTTCGCACAAAGTTGATCGTATTTGGCTGATTGAAGAAGAAATAAAAGGTGGTTCAAATGTTAATTTAACGATGCAATGGAATTCCAAAGAAGAATTACCTTCATTCAATCGTTCACTTTGTGCAATAGGTCATTATGAAACAGGCAATTGGGATATCGATGGTGTAAATGTAGCTTTAGGACAAAATCCTTGGAGCATAACACGTCAAGGTATCACAAGTTTTTCACCCTTTGACATTAGCTCTCCTCAAGAGTTGCCAATTAAACTATTGTATTTTAATGCGATACATAAGAACCAAATCGTCCAGCTTGATTGGGCGACAGCATCAGAAAAAAACGCCAATTATTTTGTCATTGAAAGATCTATTGATGGCAAATTATTTTCGGAGGTATCACGGCATAAAGCAGTTGGAAATTCATCCACTAAACAATCCTATCACTCGAGTGATGAACATCCCCATGAAGGAATTTCGTATTACCGATTGAAAGAAGTAGATTTGGATAATCAATGGGTGTATTCAGACATTAAATCTGTAAATTCTCCATTGTTTTCTAAAGAAGAAGGACTCAAAATTTTCCCTAATCCTACAGAAATCGAACAAATTAAGATTGAATTTTCTAGTTCTGAGAATGCCGATTTCACTGTGATTGTTCGTAATTCATTGGGGCAAAGTATTCAAAATCATCATTTCGATGGTCATATTGGTCAGAATTTGAAAGAGTTAAACATTGCTGAGTTAAATTCCGGATGTTATTATTTAGAATTATTTAAGAAGAACAATTTATGGAAAAGGTTGAAATTTAACGTTATTGACACTTCCAATTAAGAATTTTAAACAACGAACTTTTTCTTATTTTTTTTATTTCATTTTTAAATTGAATAGATGTATACAGCTTATTTTGAAAAGAAAGTATTTAATTTTAAACAACCAAGTGGTACTAGCAGAGGTATCTTAACAGAAAAACATGCCTGGTTTATTTATTTACAAAACAATGATTATTTGAAAGTTGGAGTGGGAGAATGCAGTATTATTCCAGGTTTATCTCCAGATTTTGTTGATTTTGAATCGTATGAAAAAAAAATAAATGAAGTGTGTCAAGGCATCAATTTTTATCTTGAAAACCTTGATGAATTAATTCAATTTCCATCTATTTTATTTGGGATAGAGCAAGCTTTACTAAGTATTCAATCAAGCGATAAAGAACTTTATTTTGACACAGCATTTACGCTTAAAGAAGTTGGGATTCCTATCAATGGATTGATTTGGATGGGTTCTCCTGATTTTATGTCGCAACAAATTGAAGAGAAATTGAAAGAAGGTTTTCGTTGTTTAAAATTAAAAATTGGCGCCATCGATTTTAAGGAAGAATTAAATATTTTAAAGGGAATTCGAAATCGATTTTCTTCTTCAGAAATCGAATTAAGGGTAGATGCAAATGGTGCTTTTTCTGTATCTGACGCATTATTCAAATTAGAACAATTGGCAAAGTTGGACCTCCATTCAATTGAACAACCCATAAAACAAGGTCAGATCAATCAAATGGCGGATTTATGTAAAAATACTCCGTTACCAATTGCTTTGGATGAAGAATTAATTGGTGTTGTTGGAATGGAGAATAAGTTCAATTTATTGAATGAAATTCAACCTCAATACATTATTTTAAAACCGAGTCTTCACGGTGGGATAAGCGGGACCAAAGAATGGATTGAACTAGCAAATAATTTATCCATTCCATGGTGGATGACATCCGCGCTTGAATCGAATGTTGGGTTAAATCTCATAGCTCAATTCGCTTCAACGTATGAAAATCAACTTCCACAGGGATTAGGTACAGGTAGTTTGTATGTTGAAAATACTACCCCTCATTCGATTGTTATGAATGGTGAATTGTATTTTATTTAAGATTTCAAGATTTAATTTTCTAAATTTGGCAACTTATCTACCTTGTTGTACGTCTCAAGGTTGAAATATTCTTATTATGAATTTAAAGTTCACTACTTTTTTATTGGCAATTTTCGTTTTTATCACGAATTTAAATGCTTTTACACCACCAGCCCCTCCTTCCAATGACGATCCTTGTAATGCCATTGATGTTGGTCTTTTGACTGTCGGATCTCCTAAGTTAATTACTGGAACGAATGTTGGAGCAACAAATTCCGTTTATTACACCTCTGACCCAACAAGTCAGCGGTATGACGATCGAGTATATCATGTTTCTGATGTTTGGTTTAAATTCAAACTTCCGGCTGGATACTACTCAGGTAAAGTTGTACTTACAACAACCAGTGGAAAAAAATTTACTATTAATCAGTATTCTAAACACGCATGTGGTGATCAGACAATGTTGACAGATGATATGCAGCCTACAGGAAACTACTTTACGAATACAAATGCAATTGCATCAACAGCTAATCAAGAATTAAGTTCTATAAGAACTTTTAATGATTGTAAGTATTCCTATTCTTCAGGTTCCTATGTTCCTGGAGATTATGTCTATGTATTTGTGGGTGGTGTTACTTCTGCCGATCAAGGTGCATTTACTTTAACATTTCAGACCTATGGTTTAAGTGGTGGGGGATGTGGTGGTTGTAAAATGAAAACAGCTAGCATTACCACCTGTGATTGTGAGTTTACAGATTCACAAGGTAATGGAACAAATTATAATCCAAGTGAAAATTTTACGTATACAGTTTGTCCTGATAGCCCTGGAAAAAAAGTGAAAGTTGCTTTTTCTGAGTTTAGAACCAAAACAAATGATGTTCTTAAAATTTATGATGGAAACTCAGCTACTGGAGCTGCAATAATTACTGCACAGGGTATTTCACCTTCTCAGATTATTGGTTCAGGAATAGAAATTAAAGCATCAACTGCAAATACGTCAGGTTGTTTGACATTTAAGTTTACTTCTGATTCTGGATTTGGTGATGCCGAAGATAAAGGATGGGTGGCACAAATTTCATGCTTTACTCCATGTACACTTCCAGTTTCAAAGGCAGTTACAACTCCTTTAGCTGTTGCTAATACCGTGAAAATTTGTAAAGGCACAAAGGTAGATTTTAATGGTTCTTCGTCTTTGAGTAATGCAGCTTCTATTTCAAAATACGAATGGGATTTTGATGATGGCGGAGCTAAAGTTGTAGGAGCAAATGTTTCGTATACATATACCAAAGCAGGAAGGTATTTACCTAAATTAACAGTTACAAATTCAGACGGGTGTGTTAGTACGAATGACATTCAATTAGAAATTTTAGTGCCCAATTCAGCAATATTTAAAGGTACTACAGCAAATCAAACTGCTTGTTTGGGCAAAGAAGTATGTTTGTTGGGTGCTGTTACCTACCCTGTTTTTGTTGATAAAATTGAAGTTCCACCCACAGGTACTGTAACATTGCCTGATGGTGCTGGTAAAATTTATGAAACTAAGGTACAGGTTTCAGGGTATGATTTAGGTAAGAAAATTACTTCTGCCAGCGATCTTGCAAGTCTCTGTTTAAATATGGAACATTCTGCCATTGATGACTTGATAATTACATTAATTTCTCCAGATGGAAAAATTGTTAAGCTTCACAATCGTGGAGGTGAAAATGCTTTTTTGGGCTTTCCTGTTTTAGAAAGTTCTTCTTCATCAAATGGTGTTGGTTGTCCTGGAAAACTATCAGGAGTTACTGAAACGACATCAGATCCAGGAGGAGCAGGTAAGGGATTAGATTATTGTTTCAATAGTACAGCTACTGTATTATTAAAGTCTAAAGCGAGTAATACTCCTTTCGATTGTGATCAAATTCCTGCAGGTACTTATAAACCTGTTGATTTATTTTCAGCATTAATTGGTGCTGATATTAATGGAGCATGGACTTTAAGAATTGAAGATGCTTCTGCGAAAGACAATGGATTTCTTTTTTCTTGGGCTTTAAATTTTAATCCATCTTTATTACCTGCAAACGCTACAATTGCTCCAAAAAAAATCACAGAGGCATGGACTGGTCCTGCAACCATTACTTCTAACGTGGGTAACAAAATTTGTGCTAAGCCTACAACTATTGGAGCAAACTCTTATGTGTATTCTGTTACGGATGATTTTGGTTGTAAAGCAGATACAACAATTAAGATTACTGTAACCGCTGGACCAACTGTAACTGTAAATAGTCCATCCGTTTGTTCTGGAGCTTCTGCTACAGTTACAGCTACACCAAATCCTTCAGGTACTTACACCTATGCTTGGACAGTTCCCGCTACCGCTACCGCTCAAACAACAGCTTCTTTTTCTACATTAGTTGCTGGGGATTATTCAGTTGTTATCACCAATGCGAGCGGTTGTTCTAGCTGTAACTGTAAATAGTCCATCCGTTTGTTCTGGAGCTTCTGCTACAGTTACAGCTACACCAAATCCTTCAGGTACTTACACCTATGCTTGGACAGTTCCCGCTACCGCTACCGCTCAAACAACAGC
>Ga0247722_10001828_pt1 | contig 11421 bp, 10 predicted proteins | sample MSEWelMarce3H_FC_FD_189094 | JGI IMG/M metagenome (GOLD analysis project Ga0247722, IMG submission 189094) | Subsurface sediment microbial communities from gas well in West Virginia, United States - MSEEL Well Study Marcellus 3H_FC | ecosystem: Environmental > Terrestrial > Deep subsurface >... | reverse complement strand
GACCTTATGGTTTATTTTTTTTCTCTCTCTCTCTCTTTCTTTCCCCTTTCTTCTTTTTCGTATTTTTACGATGGCTCTATGCGTACACAACTACACGTAGACCTGACTGTAAGGCTGTATATACCAGACTATATGGTGATGGCAAGAGCAGGAGCAATGCGAGTCAGTTTACCGACCAAAACATCGGGTCGAATTGAGATCTTTTTCCGATCGGCTCGCTCTTAAACACAAGGGGGGTTTCCGAAAGGTTCTCTTCAACGCAGTACCGGTATACCCCCAGTTAGACTATATGGAAACTTTTATTATACTATGTTGTGTGCTGGGGTCGGCAGCAAATGTTGTAGCCGGAGAGAAACGAGCGAAAAAGCGAGGGAGGGAGGGAAACTGTCAGTCAGGAATCTTATATTGCTGTGTATAACCCCCTCTTGCTCCTCTCAGTCTGTTACTTTTTTTTTCTTCCAGCTTACAAACTCCACGCATCTCTTGCTAATGGTCTCCTGTATGCAGTATATATAGTAGCTCTCTCCGATTACAATCTTCGCCCCCTCCATTCACCTCCCACTCCGTCCTTTCATCTATTCTCCCTGTTTTTTATATTTTCAATGTGCTCAAAAATGTTCTTCATCCATGGCTCGGTAAATGACTTGTTATGTAGGGAGCAAGCGCAATGTTACACCTGGTACTATGCAACTCGGCTAGGGGGGAAAAAAATCTAAAAGTTGAAGACACTGACACAATCTACTACCGGCTATTATCCTTGATGCTATCCTCTTTATAAGCGTGTGTGGGAGGCCCATTAACGGCGCACCTATAGAAATACTAATAGGCGATGTATATACTTCTATTCGGTGCGCTATTGCTCTGCTATAGGAAAATGTGTAGTCATAGTTGTTGCCTTAATGCAATCCGCTTTCTAGGGACGTCTTCTGATACAGATAAAAGCCGTAGATAATGATCTGTGCTAGCGGTCTGGCGCACAGCTCGGGAATCCGAGATGGTTCACTTCATATAATAAAGCCTCTCTCTTCTCCATCTTATTCTTCCTTTTCTTTCCTGGACTCGACGTCTCTTAGGCTGTAGCAGTTCCGGTAGATGCTGCAAGGCAAGATTGTTGTTACTAAGGTAACGAGCCAGCTCAGCTTCACGTAGTTATATTCGCCGCTACTCCATTATTTGGATTCGTCGAGTACTACTAGTATAGGGGTAGCAGCACCGCTGTATATATTTATACATGTCTATGCGCCGCTGCCACTATAGTTTGAGACCCATTACGTATAGTGCGCCTTATAGGTCGCCGTATTGTAGTTGCTGCACACAGGGCTGGGATAGCTGCGTTCACTCGTGGTCGGTGCACCAAAGAAAGGCGAACGGATTGCATTGAGATTCCGGCGGACATCAATCCTCACATATTGCTTCACGTCTTTGTAGAATGCGAGGGAGAGCTTGACCGAACCGCGTAGCGCCACAATAAGGCTGTCGGGGATATGAAATAAACGAGAAAACTAAGGCACATGTTGGAAAATACAGGAGAGTGTACAGAGTGGGGAAATTGTGAGAGAGTCGCCAAAGACGAATCGATAAGAGACCACCCACTAAAAAAATAAAAAAAAGTATGTAGTAGTCTATATATTCCCAGGATGTTTCGTCTTGTGGTATGGCAAACAGAGTCTTGTTAGCGGCGGCTTAAAAACATGGAAAAGATTTTCTCGTCGAATGCAATAACTTCATTACTCATCGGCGCGTATTACGCCCACGGGGCCAGCAGAGGCTGTGGAGTGCTTCCTTCTCACCCCGCTTTTGTCTTCTATAGCTGCAACAAAGTCTACGGTCTAGCGATGAATCAAAATCAAAAGTATTTAGTAATTAAATCCTAGCCGGAGTGAGAGTTGTTCGATTCAATTACATCACTGTCGTCTTCATTTCCTAAAAAAATTTCTTTTTTTTTTTAAAGATCAATAGTGATTGACTTATTGATTAGATCATAACCTTGTGTAGGCTGGCCGGAGACTCGAGACGGTGAAACGAGTTGCGCACTCGTACCGCCGCCAGTAGAGTGGCGCTAGCGTCTTGAGGGGAGGATGGGAGGAGCCTCGTTTGGGGAATTGGGAACTCGAGTTGGACTAGGACATTCAGTCGGCCGTTAGCCACACTGCACAGCGAACGTCGCGTCGATAGCGCCAGAAGCTCAATCGACTGAGAAGCAGTAGAAGAAAAGGCAATAAGGAACATTGCAACTCTTAATCTGCTGCGATTTGGAAAGGAAAACATTATCGGTCGGTGCGCCAGGGCTTGCCAAAAGTGTTCCGTGTGTTTAAGAGTGAACAACTATGGCTACCTAGTGTTGTTTGTACACGGATTGTTTTTCTGTTTGTCCACACGGGCTTCCTTTTGGCTTGTATTTTGTTTAGCCGTTTTGTTTGAGCGGCTCATCAGTGTTAGTTTGTCGATTGTGAACAACTTGTCAGTCTACCTGCTCCAGACGTGTGTGTGCGTGCGAGTGTTGATTTAGCGCTCTACCTGTCCAGCAGCCGAGGAACAGGTAGTGTCGGTACCAAGTTGAGTGAAAATAAGGACTAGAACTACTTCATCAATAATTTACTTGTCCAACGCGTCCGTCTGTGCCGTAACTTTGAACTGGCATTGGCGGCAGTTTTGTTTTGGAAGCGATCGGCATCACGGCGAGCCGCTCGTACATGACGGAACCAAGGATTTGGCTCTAGACAGCAGGTGGCCGAGTGATATGCATCGAACTGATGTTTTTGGCAACAATCGTCAAACCGCCGCCACTCGGACTAGGAAAATGTCGCCAACTTACGGATCCTGCTTCACGCCCGCCGGATTACTTTACTGTCTTGTTGTCTTGCTCGTGCATCGGATCCCATCATCTGTCGCCAACGGTAAGGTCACGTCCCCTTCTTCATCGTTTGTCTGTCTGGGCGGGTTCGGGCAAGAGTTGCAGCCTCGTTTCATCCCCAACAAAATGTCTGGCCTTGAATCATCAAGAGCACAACAACATCGTTTTTTACCAACTTCGATCTGTCCCGACATGTCCGCAGCAGATGCGCTCCCCCCTTCCAACGGTTAATGAGAAACGGAGAGGGAAAATAATCAAAAAATTGAGTAGAATCAAGACAACGAAAAAAAATGAAAAGATAAGAAATTAGGCCGTACTCCAATGATGGGCATGATGTGGTGATGGGCCGGTCCCTCGAATCTGACGCAAGACACATGTTCAATAATGATGGATCGATGGCTCGCAGCGTGTTGTGGCCATCTTTTTTTCTTACCTCCCAGTCACCACCCAGGTGCATCGCTCGGCCTTTTCTATATCCTCCTTTTATTTTTCTCTCCTTTTTTACTTGTGAGTGGGCATCAGGGTTGGTAATTCTAACGTTTCCTCCGCATGATGGCCCGTTCGGAAAAATGGTTGCATAATCAATAGGTAATTACCCAGGCGCAGGTATGTTCCTTTTCTCCCCGTTGTTTCTGATTCCGTGAGACGTCAGCCAGTCAGAGATGAGCAGATACTCCGAGATGAGTTTCTGATGGGTAGAAAATCCAATTTCTTAAGCGGCGTCGTGGAGCGTCTTTAGAGAAAGAGAGAGAGAGAGCAAGTCTTTGAGGACGACGACGTCGCCAGCTCTTAGCTCATGCTCATTAACAGTTAAATTTGCTGATCAGTTTAAAGAGTTTTTCTTTCCCCGTTGGATCGTGGCTCGCCCACGTTTTCACGAGAAGTTTCACACGGTATCGTGGAATTGTTGACTCATTTTTTTTCTTTCTTCCTCCGCCGTCCAATCGCGATTGTTTGCCTACTCAGCTAAAGACAACGGATTTTCTTCGGCGTTTACATTTCGACGTGCATAGGCTCGAGAATGGCCGTTGTTGGTTACCTAAGCAACGCCTCGGCGCTTCCCCCACTCGGATCCTCCCCTAACGCCGCCGTAGAGACTTTAAGCCAACCCCAGCTCCTCTTAAATGCCTCATCACGATGTCTCTACTGCGTCGTGGCCGGGGATTTCACGTGATTCCTTCTCAAAAGGGAAAAACAAAAGAAGGAATAAGAAAGACAAAGAATCAAAAATGAAAACGAAACAAAACATTCGAGACAAAAGCCAGAAAAAGCCATCCATGTTTTGGTGTGTGTGTGTGGATTTCGAAAGGAGGAGCGTTTCCGGTCACGTCGAGTTTTTTCGGGACTGCGTCTCAGGGATCAGATGAGGAGCAGTCAAAATAAGAGGCACTGCGAGGAGCAGCCCAGGAGCGCAGCAAATCAGAGAGTGTGTCTGTCTTCTTCCTCACTTTGCTTCTTAGCCACTTTAGTGTTGAGCACATTGAGCCTCGCGAGTCTTCGAAGGCGCTGGGCCCGCAAGTCGTTAGCTGACACGCGACATGGTCTTCTGCATCGGAGCCAAAGTGAAGAAGTCATTAAGAAAGCGAAGGGTGGCGCGCGCAAAGGAACGCCACTGGAAAGAAGAAGCGGGAGAGACGGACGGACGCTGGGTCGGGACCGTTCGGAATGTCAACAGCGAGCCCCAGTGAACAAACGCGGGGGCCAGCAGTCAGCTATGGTCTTTCCAATTTCTGTTTGTCTTTTGTTTTATTTTCTTGTCTCTTCGACTTTCCTTCGCTCTTTGTCTAGTCGCTGTCCCCGATCCTTCCTCATTTCCACACTTCATATATTAGTCGCCGTCCGTTGCGGGGAGAAGCTCTATTGGCCGTGAGCTGCTGGCCGCGAGCTGCTAAGCGAGTTGGGAATACAAATATGCCCAGAGTTATAACTCGTGCTCATGATGTATCGTGATACATGGCGTGGAGCCGTGCCCACCTTATGTTGCGACCCAATGTCGTGACGCTCTGACGGATACTCGAGGTGACAAGCGTAGAGAAACGGTCATCACTCCGTCAAACCGAGTGGGACGGATTTCTTTCCCTTTTTTTTTCCCGCTCTTTGGCACGGACTAGAGCGAGGAGCTCAACTCGATTTGGTTTCCCTATAAACCATGCCCAACAATTGGCACATGGAAATGCCTTTGTCTTCGGCTAGGCCCAAATCAAGATGTTGCGTCTGCCTTCTCCTACTCATGCTCGTACCTCATTGCCACCTTATATCTTTCTTCGTGAGCTGTCTGCCCGTCTGATTGGGAACGAGCCGAGATTCCAGCCAGGAACCTCTGCTGATTTATTGCAATTGAAGGTTAGTGGGGGGTGAGCCGTGGCGTGAAGGAAATGGGCGGGTCTACGCATCCCCTAGAATACAAGGCTCGTTTCATTTCCAATGCAAATACTCGGTCGAACACTCAACTAGACACACACACTCCAACCTCATCATCTGGCCGTCTCAAAAATAGTCTCTTTCTTGTTGTAGTTTTTCTTCTTCTCCCTCCCATTGGTTCTGCAATTCTCTCGTCGAATTTGTACAAAATTATCAAGTGTTTGAACGACTCTGGTCTGCGACGTAGCGGGTCGATACAAAATACGGGATCAAGTTGAACGTTCTATCGGTTGGAACGTATTGTATTAATCATGTGTGCCGACCGGATGGGCATGGTGTGAGTTGAACACGACTGAATTATTCATCTGTACGGATCACCAGAGTGAGAGTATGTGTGAGAGAGAAGGGAGAAACTACAAAAATAAAAAATCAACAACAGCACACACATATCTACATGTATAGTCAATACATACATAAATAACTCCGTGAATAAATGTGAACGACAGCGTCTGTAAGCAGCCAGCTGTTGGTTACGGAGGCATAGCTAATCAAAGGCACACATCTACATGGGTGTAGGGAGAAGGCGCGTGTCTAATAGCAACAAAAAATGCAACAAAAAAGAGAAATAGGGACGGCGACGATGGTGTTGGTGCTACGAGCTGTTCTTTCTCTTTTGTGTGTGTGGTCGTGTAAAGGTTAGGTCTGATTGCCATAGCTTATACACACCGAACGCTTGTGTGGCACGCAATAATTGCCGTGCTACAGGGGTGTGTGTGTCGAGTTGCCTTGGAATATCAATAGCTCCGTCGCGATGGTGACCGTTGGGTTGACTTTATGTATCAAATGGGTGGAAGAGCCGCCAAATGGGGGGTTTCCTATTGAGGATACGGCGCTCACGACGTAACTTGGCCGCTCGTCTCAATAAAACAAAATTTTTAAAAAGCAACGACCGTTGACCAAAAAGGACGCAGCATCGACTAATTTTTCGTTAACTCTTCCTGTTGTCGTTAAGTGTGAAACAATAGGCCACTATCGATTGTGAATGTTTCATTTGAAAAGAGTCATTATCGAAATTGCCTTTTTGGCTCAAATTGGCTGATGGTCTTTAACTGATAAATGGAGTGCTTATTTCCAATGGGTCCAGGTAATAACCGGAGACACCATAATCGAGATTCCTGCTATTGTCGTCTGATTTTCTTTCTTTTCTGGGCGGTCGGGAAAGAGAGGCCAAGTGCACACTCCTGGCCATTCGCACTCGTCTAAAATACCGTAGCGATTTCGTCCCGGATTCTCTCGGGAATTCGGCGAGCACGACATGCGCATTTGGTCGCCTTCATCCGTATTCAAAGCGATACTTAAAGTGCATTACAGGAAATATATGTAACGATCAACTGTAGCTATATGACATGGATTGGATGATTCCATTCCCAGCACGAGTTTCACTGGTTCCGCTTTTGACTGTGCGGCATATCTTCCGGTGTCGTCGGCGAAAGCAACTACATGATCCCCTTTAGTTGTTACCCCCTACTACTTTCTCGAGAAGTAGAAAGATATCCGCGCCGATTGATATTTATTTTGCCTTGTCACACTGTAGCAGCCATGGTGGGTGTTGTGAGTAAGTGAGGAGAAGGAAATCGATTCTATGGAGAGCGAGGGACGCAAAGACTAAAAGTGAGAAGTCGAATGGAGAGAAACCGAGCGTCTAATTGCGCTGTCGCCGTATAGTCTCTCTCTCTCTCTTCATCGATTCATTTACGTACAGGAGCTACTGGAGCGTGTTCATCGCCACTCGATATTATCGATCTGCTATTCGAAGAAAGTGCAAAAATCGATGCATCTACTGTAGCGTACTTGTATGTCCGCCTCGGAGGCGGGAGTGACGCGGGATCCATCGTGGACCAGTCTGATGTTCTTTCGAGTCTTTTTTTTTTTTTTTTTTACCAAGACACGAAAATGCAGCTGTCGGAGGAACGATGATGCGAGATCATGGCCGACGTCTTGAAATGTTTCAAATCAGATCGATATAGTAGACTGTGCATGTGGGGAGTAGTGCGCACGATTATAAGCCCACATAGCACTCCCGACCGTCCAACACAAACGTGCCGCACAGTGCAACTGCAGATGTCTCTGCCGAGCTCTGCATGTGACACGTCAAGAGATATAGGCTAGTCCACTATTGCGCAGGTGGCCGCGATCGTTTAACACCCTCTTTAAGGTTCAATGCGTTTAATTTTTTTATCTTTTTTCGTGGATTACCTGCTTCCAGCTCGGCCCTGGCAATGAATTGCTTCATTAAAAAAGCAACTGGTTCTCTTTTTCCTTTTTTTATTGTTATTGTACCGAGCAACCACCTTTTAAAAAAGGTGTCTGGAAGTGTATACGGACCGTTTTCAGGTCGGAAGGAGACGGGGGGCAAAAAGAGAGACCAACAACCACACGGTGTAGAGAAAGAAGAGGAATAAGAATAACGTGGTGGAAGCCATATAGCGGTCATACACTAAGAGCAAATGACCATGGAAACTGACAATCCAGCACCCCTTTCGCATCATGGAATGCGCAACCCGAGGTAAAAAGATATTCTCGAGGGGAATCCAGCACATAGTGTCTCTTACTTTTGTGTAGAAGAGGGGAAAAGAAAAAAACGTGGAGGTTCTTTTGATATTCTCTCCCTCTCGTAGCCCATGTTGAACAAGACTCGGGCGCGGACAAAAAGGTTGGAAATGCGCAAGTTGTTCACTTCAGGTAGAAAGGGCAGCTCGTTCATTCTCCTATTTTTCCACGAGTTTTCCCTAGAATAGAGGAACATATCGGACACGCACACAGACATAAAAGAAAGATAATATAGAGAGTCGCGACTCTCCCGCTGGCCAAATCCACTACCCGCAATACACACGCATATCTCTTGTCTGTGAGGTGACGGCCCTCAAACGACTTTTTTTTTTCCTTTTCTATATCATTGTACCATATCCGTTCTTTCTCGATCCCCCTCGAGTCCTCAATATTTCTCTTTCTTTACCTCATGGCCTCTTGTCGAGCACCTCACCTGGAACACTATCGAACTATTATTATTACGTTGTTATTATTACGATTTCTTTCATTGGGGTTGGGGAGGGATGAAGGAGAGGGGGAGACAAGTCTTGGTGGAACGAAACTGGGATTTTTCTGAACCGCTGGAGCGATGATGTTGGTCCTGGTGACTATCGATAGAGGAGAAAACCGTCGTCGCGCATTTTTACGGCTGAGAGGGGTGGAGGCGGTTCTGAAATCGATGACGACAAGGGAGGAAGGAGGCGCCACACACGCGTATATTTATACATATACGGACACACACGCAACATCATCGTGTAGAGGAGGCCAACGTTGCTGGCTCGGCTGTCATCGTGATGAATGAAGTCAGTTGGGACTCTTTGAGACTGCTGGCGACTCTTTGGGGTGGAGTGAAAGGGAGGGTTCATCATCCAAGTGTATAGAGTGCCACAGCAGATGTTTTGCTCGGTAATATATATACTCGGAGCTCCCTTCTCTCAAACATGTTTCGACTATTGAGTATTGAGTCACCGGCTGGCTGGGATGGCTGAATTCCGGCCTCTTTTGTCGAATCGATCACTCGATACTATTAGGAAACGGAAAGGACTTTCTATAACTTGTAGCTTTTCATTCGATTCGATTATTGATTCAATGCCGACTCTAATGAAAAGTGGGGACTAAAAGCAAACGCAAACCGAGTGAACACGCAAGTACATCCAATCCATCGTCCTTTTTTTCAATCAAGTTGATTCCGGGCCGTGCGGAAAAACGGGAAAGTTCTTCATCATTTTTATGTACGAAAGGGTTTGTCATTTTAAGATGCCCACGGAAGAGATGGATGGAGATGGTGGGAGTGAAATCCATCTCTATTTGGCCGCCTATCGTTTCATGCGCCAGCGCGTTCGTGTTGAATTCGTGAACGATTCAAGTGGCATCATAAAAAATGGATAAATATAATCAACTTGTGTTTTTCTTTTTCTCATTCTTTTTCCCCACTTTTATGATATTGGCGTGCTGGCAGGCGTGATGCGATCTCCGCGCATAACCGAACACCCGACGGACATGACGGTGGCGCGCAACGATCCCGTGACGCTCAAGTGCTCAGCTGACGGAACTCCCGCGCCGACGATCGAATGGTACCGCGACGGCGAACTCATCATCAGCTCCAACGGCAACGGACACAAGGGCGGAGGCAATAGCCACCGGGTGATGCTTCCAGGTGGCGATCTCTTTTTCTTCCGTGTAGTCCACGGACGGAAAGAAAGCGACGCCGGCGTCTACTGGTGTTTGGCTCGCAACCCGCAAGGCTCGTCTCGATCACGGAACGCCACTCTCACCGTCGCATGTAAGCCATTCAATTTATCTTTTGTTTGTTTTCCTCTGCTGCCGTCGCTGCCGCTGTGATCGTATTTCGTGAAGCCATACTATGCACACAGAGCCGTGAGAAATGTCGGGATGCTCCCGCGTGTTTGCCCATCTGTGCCAGACAAGGGCTATCATCATTCTCCGCAACGAACCGAGTTGTCTTTTTGCCTAATCCTCGATGACCGCGGCCTCGGGAAAAGTGGTAGCTACTCTGAGAGTTGTACTTGGGTTGTCGAGATTCGTTAGACCTTTGGGTTCCCGAACCAAACCCAACGGCTGACCAGTTGTGCGAACTCTGCCATTCAAAATGAATATGTAGTCAGTATTCGTTAAGCACGAGCGAGTGGAACGTCTTTTAGTCGCCAGCCTATTACGAGGCCGATGACGACGTTTGAACGGTTGAACGCGGCCCCCCCGAACAGAAACGTTTCGTGAGAGATTCAACACCAAAAAGGAGACTCTGGGGTCTGATATGAAATTCAAATGAATAAATAATTGTGTTTGAGAGATAAGGAAAAGAATGTGGATGGAAAACGCTTCTGTGCATGTTTTCCACTGGGCGCTGCTCATCAGCGGACGACTCTGGAGGAATGAACACGTTGACGCCATCAGGCGGCAGCGAGGAGTCGGTACGGAAAAAGAGGGAATCCCTGGGCAGCGACGAATAACCACTTTAATGAGACGCGATAACAATAAACTTTTAGCCATCACCTCCCTCCCCAATTTCCAAGCGGTTACGAAAGAACCTGCTGCCGCCGTGCCGCCGATCAAGAGATTTCTACGACGTCCGTTCCCTGTTGTGTGTTTTTAAATATATCGTTCTCCTCTTCATCTCTGGCCAGACTGTTGCGGATGCCGTAGTGAGAAAAGTGCCGGTATTGTTCGTTTAGGTGCCAGGCTAGAAAGCGGTTGCTATATTTCATTGCCATGAACTCGCTGGAGCCCGACGCGACCAGCCAGCCGATGGGCTATAGCAACAGCAGCGAACTAACACCCAGCCAAAGAGAATTAGAGAAAGCATCGCAAGTCACCCGTTTCCCTTTATTTTTATTTTTTTTTTACTTTTGTAAAAAAAAAAAAAAAATTCGGCAGGGTCCGCATGATTTCGTCCGGCGTGTGTGTGCGTAAAGAGTCGACGGCCCATTAAGATCAGTGACCGCAGGGGACAGGTGCTGCTACGTGTGTGCGTGTGCAACGTGTGAAATAGCCTAGCGATTTATGGGCTGCCTCCGACTCTTTAAGGCGAGTCCCTCGGTAGGAATGAGTTCTCGATCATCCCGGCAATTAGATTTTCACGTACATCTGAAAGGGACGTAAGAAAAATAGAAAAAATAAAATGAAATCCAATGAAATAGTCAGCAGAAAGGGAAGAGGGAGTGAGAGGGAAAAGATGCGCTCGGCCGGCTCCAGGTGAGAGAATTTCTGGTCTCTGTCGGTTCCACTACATAGACTCGTCACGCCTCTTAAATCTTCTTACACGGCCATCCCCCACATCCACCCCGGTGCTTATATTTTTCCGTTTTATTTCAAGGGGAGTTGCACAGGTTCCATTTATTTTTTTTTTTCTGTTTCGGCGTTTGCGATGCGAGTCCATTCAGACGTGGGCCAGCCGCTATACGTCGTGTGGGAACTCGTTGGCTTTCCTTGACTTGCTTTGCGTTAAACAGAGTCTCGCTCTACACAGGGGAAAAAAAATCTCTTTATAAAATCAACACTATATTACCGTCGATTCGTCCGTGTTTCTGGCTTTTCTCTCCGTTCTTTCCCTGTCCCATTTGAGTGTTATTTAAAATACAATAATAAAAGGAGGACAG
>Ga0247722_10001827_pt1 | contig 11421 bp, 5 predicted proteins | sample MSEWelMarce3H_FC_FD_189094 | JGI IMG/M metagenome (GOLD analysis project Ga0247722, IMG submission 189094) | Subsurface sediment microbial communities from gas well in West Virginia, United States - MSEEL Well Study Marcellus 3H_FC | ecosystem: Environmental > Terrestrial > Deep subsurface >... | reverse complement strand
GAACTACAATGCGCTCAGGCAAAAGGGGCATGTTTAACCATAAAAAATAAAGCAACTGGAAAATTCGCGTCGTGTCGGTCTAAAGGAAAACGAACTCGGAAATTGGATTCTCTCCCTGATGAAAATATAAGAGAGAAATTATCCAAAATTCAAGATGAACTGGAGAGGTTAACTCGTTTAAGAGTTCTAGAAAATACGAAGAAAGAAAAAGAAGAAGAAAAACTGCGCAGAACTATGAGAGAAGGCGAAGATGTTTTACAAAAATTACTACGTGAAAAACGTGAAGCAGAATTGGAAAAACAACGTATTGCAGATGAACTTCGAGAATTGAAAGAACAAGCTAAAAAATCTTCATCGTCTAAAGGTAGCATAGAAAGAGAGAAAATAGAATTAGAAAAAAAATTAGATGAACTTGATGAAGAAAACCAACAATTACAAGATGATTATGAGAATGCAAAAGAGGAGGCTCTTCGCTTTAAACATCTTAGTGTAAAATTTGATGAAGACAAAAAACGTATTGAAGATGAACTTAGAGAATTGAAAGAAAAATCTAAAAAATCTTCATCGTCTAAAAGTAATGGTAGTATAGAGAGACAGAAAATAGAATTGGAAGAAGAAAACCAACAATTACAAGAGGATTATGAGAATGCAATAGAAGAGTCGGTCCACTTTAAAAATCTTACTGTAAAATTTGATGAAGAAAAACTTGAATTATTGCATCATTTTCATGAGAGAAAAACTGAGCTCGAGGATGAATTAGACGAACTGAAATCAGAGAATAAAGACCTTGGGAAAGCGGCGGATGAATACGATAAACAGGCTGACAAAACTGAAAAACTTTTAAAAGAAATTAAAAAGAAAGAAGCTGATAAGATTGCTGAAAATAAAGAACTGATGAAACAAATTGAACATTTAAAGAAGAAAATAAAGGAGCAAAAACAGAATAATTTTGAGACTAAAAATGAGATTGATTCCAATTCAGAAATAAATAAAAAGTTTTTGCATAAAATTAAATTGGAAGAAAAAGGACTTGCGCTTAAAGAGAAAATGGCTTTGAAATTATTTAAAAGAGCAGAAGAGAAAAAATTAGATAAAGAGAGAAAAGAGAAGGCGCGGGTCTACGCAGAACAAAAACGAGAATATAAAAAAATACATGGCGTTTCCGCAGAATCTTCTAGCAAGAGCGAAGGCCATGATGAAACCAAGCCCGTCTTATTTTCTGATAGTAGTGAAAAAGAGAAATTACCAGACGGATGGACTGTTTTAAAAGATTATGCAGGAAGCGAAACATATGTAAATATCGATGAAGGACTTGCGCAAAAAGAGAAACCTGAACTTCCTTCAGAATCAAGTGTATATAATATTTCGGAGGAAGAGAAGGAGGCATATTATGGCAAAGTAGCCGGAAAGACTATATTTGAAGGATGGATTCAAAAATTAGACAAAAATAATGAACCCTATTATAAATTTACAGGTTGGGAATATGTAAGAGATGCCGACGGAGACCTCGAAACAGACAATAACGGAAATCCCACATATAACAGAGTTTCTAATCCTGGTAGAGTAGACCCTGCTTTGAAAAATATGCAGTATGAGTTTCCTGTTGGAATACCTCAAGCAGATTTGTCATCTTCTCTCTCAAATTCGGGAGAATATAAGAAACCTAAGAAAACAGTTAGAGATGGCTGGTTCGGTAAGAAAGAAATAGACATGACTACGAGCAATATAGAACGCATATTGCCTCAAAATTGGAGACTTAAAAAAGATAAACATGGCAGAAATTATTACAAATACGAATACTCACAAGATATTGATAAAACTCGGAAGAATAAACAATGGGCGATGCCGGTAAGGTCTCCTATTAAATTGAATAGTTTAAAACGAAAACTCCCTAGCGAAGATAAGCCAATATTTACTGCTACAAATGCAAAATATCTCGCAGATATTCAAGAAAGTCTACCAAAAGGCTGGACTGCTCATCGCGATATTAATAATAATGTTTATTTTTATGGAGAATACAAGAATAGAGAAGACAAAGTTATTGAAATTTTATCGCAATGGGCCAGACCTACTGTTCCTATTACGAAAATTCCAAGTGAAGGGAAATATCCTGAATATAGTTTCAATTCATTTCAACCAGAAAATTCTAATGCTAATTCCAAAGGTAGGTCCGAACAAATTCTTGATTATTTAAATTTAAAATTTAGAAAAGGTTTGAAAAAAGATTGGTCTGTTGCCATAGACCCTACAGGTAGGCGTTATTACTATTATAAGGGAGAATATAACAACACAAATCCGTTTGATGTTGCGCCGTTATCTCAACGCAAATTTTCAGGGCAAGAAGGTATGCATTATAGGTACAAAAATCCTTTGAAAGATTATATTGGGAAACCTATCGTTAGTAATGGTAAAAAATATTATCAGTTTGAAGATACTCCCAAGTCTCCTTATTCCGTTGCTGTAAAAACAGGCGAAGTAGATTCACACGGCAACGCAATAAAAGATATTAAAAATAAAAAGGGGAAAACATACTACAGAATGGAGAAAACCCCTCCAAAGATTAATAGAAATGCAACACGTAAATTTAATAAAAATACGTACTATAATTTTTTAAACAAAGAGGAGGACAAGAAGCGCATTAGACAATGGAATAAACCTGAGAGGTCGTCCCCGGTGTCTTTTTCCAATAAAGCACCTTTAAAGGGTGAATATATACCGCCGGAAGAAGTTTCGCCGGAGGGGTATCGTATTGGGAAGTATTTGAATAAATTAACGCGCAAAATAAAGACAGGTCGATTTAATTTGAAAACTCGGAAAGAATTAAATGAGGAAAAGAAGTCGGAGGCTTTACCTGCTGGTTGGAAAATACGCATTGATGAAAAGAATCGGGCTTATTACGTGGGTAAAAAGAATGGAAAAGTTGTAAAACAATGGAACAAACCACGGTCTGATGCGACTATTTATAAAAAAGGTAAAGAGGTAGAACTTGCTGATATTGCATCTGATAAATATGAATATATTCCTAAAGTGAATTTGACGATAGACATTGAAGCTAGAAAAAACAGAAGATTACTAAAACCAGGATGGACTATAGAAATAAATCCTTTAACAAATGAAAGGTATTACTATAATGCAGAACTGAAACAAGCTAAGAAACTAAATGAAGTAAATCATATTGTTATTACAGATACAGATGAGATATCTGAGAGAAAGAAACAACTAATAGGAGTTAAAGCAAAATCTCCAAAACCAGTAGCTTCGAGTGAACCTTTACCTGACGGATGGGCTATTGTAGAGGTTGAAGGACCTGACGGATATTCATATTATTATAATCGCGATAAACAAATAACCCTTGATACGCATCCAAAAAATATTCCAGATGCTCAATTTAAACATATGGAACCACAGCCTATAGGATGGATGAAAAAATTCGACATTAAAAAACAAAAATATATATATCAAAATCTCATTAACGGTCATGTTGTTGATAAACCTTTACGACTAATACCAGAGGACACTCTCCTAGACATGGCGAGACAATGGGATACATTTATTTCCCCTGTTGATGGATTGCGATACTGGTATAGCCCGCTTAAAGGTATTACCATTAGTATTGAACCTAAAGAATATATGTTATACGAAGATTTTTATAAACCAACGAAAAAATTGCCATTTGGTTGGATGCAAAAAATGGATAATCAAGGAACTTATTATGAAAATGTTGAGACTGGAGAAATCGAAGGTAGTTATGCTAATTTGCACCAACAGTTCGGAAGAAGACCTATGCATCAGAGCAGAAATTCTCCCCCAAGAGAATACCAACAACAACAACGAAACCGTTTTAGAAGCCCTTCTCCTCCAAGAGAAAATAGGGCAGTTGTTGTTGGTTTGCCGGGTGATAAACCTAATCATGGTCAAAATGTAGAACCAAGTGCTCCTCCTCGTCCTCGTTCTCCTCGTTCTCCCCCACCGCAACTTGTTGTTCCATCAGGATTTTCTGCATTTGCACCTATAAAATATAATTACGATGCTAGACCTGGTTTAACGGACGGAATACCAATTATAGGGACAGCAAATATATTACCTCCAAATTGGATATATGACCAGCAAGGAGATATGTTTAGAAATTCAGCCGGCCAAGAAATACCGTATAGTGATGCTGTAGATGACTACCGATACGATAGACTTGATTATGAGAACGGGCAAGCAGATTCATTATCACCAGGATGGGACCGAATATTAATAAACTTCCAATCAGAGAAAATTTTCGCGTATAAAAAACAAAATAGCGAGAGAATTACTATGAAGAGACCAGAATAAATACTTATTTACATGGTTGGGTTGAACTCCCAATTAAGTTCTTCACAAATCTTTTTCCAAATTGTGTCTTGTTCAATAAGTTTTTCACGGTCTTTAAGCATTGGAATTTCTGCGAGGTATGCGGTTTCGTCTAGGAGTTCAAATAGTTTATACAGGACATAATAGTAATGCAAAAAATTCACACGATAATCAGGGCAATGTTTCGCATATGGATGTTGAATCTCCACGAAAAAATTGCAAAGAGTTTCTTCCAATTCTTGTGAAATATTTGGGGGCTTTATACCGAGCTTATTTTTAATGAAATTTATGTGTTCATAATACTTGTTGAGTCCCAGTTTTTTCAAGAGTTCTTTTGTTTTGTAATATGTCAATGTCGATGTACTTATTCTCTCTTTTTTAATTTGTTGACGTATTTGTTCGATGACTTCATTCGAAATTTGCGTAGTCTCTTTTCCTTGAAACTGCGCTAAAATTTCCTTGAAATGATTGATTTTTTTATAAGCATAAAAACATACTTCTTTCGGCGGCTCTTTATACGACGGTTTTTCGTGTTCAATAAGGTATTGAACATTTCTGTGACAGCTGGTGCAAATAAGTACGCCTTCGTCCTCCATAGATATTAATTCTCCTTTATAGCAATAAGAGCATATATCAGTTGCACGAACAAATGATGATACATCCATAAACGAATCATCAATATTGCACAAATATTTTTGAAATATATTTGTACTAACCGAATCAACTGGTTCAGCATTATCGAGCTTGAAAAAAGAATTTAATATTTTTTTAGTAGCGTGTTCTTTTTTTGAAATATTTTGCTTGTTCTCAAAGTATTCGAAAATGTAATTGGAGTTATCTAGGAAGTACTCTTTCTTTTTTCTGCGAATATTTTTGATTTCATCGTTTATCGATTTGATGGAATCTTTGTATTCCATTATTTGTTCTGTAGTGTGTGTACCAGATTTTAAAGTTGAGAGAATTTCTTCTTTTTGTTTTTGTAATCCAGGTAATATAGTAGTTTCGTCGTTCTCAAATTCATTTATAAACTCTTTGTGTTTACCGTCAAGCGTCGCAAAGTTTTTCTTAGTAACAGTAATACTTTTCATTGTTTTTGGTTTAAACGGCATTTACTTATATATTAAATAAGGTATTTAAATAATATTTAGTTTAAAGATTATTTAACTTTTCTTGAAATTAAGTAATGGAAATACAAGTGGATAAGGCGAATTTTCAGAAAATGACGTTTATATTTAATGCAGTGAACAGCGGATGGACTGTCAAGAAAAAGGGAGACGCTTATGTATTCACTAAAGAACACGATGGGAAAAAAGAAGTTTTTTCTGATACATACCTTCAAAATTTTATTAGGGATAATTTCGATATGACACAGCTATTGACATGAAGAGGGAGAGAGAATCTATTTTCTTCGGCGTTTTGTCTTTTTTGTGCGAGGTGCTTTGCGTTTTTTTGTTTGGAATTTTGCGGAAGAACTTTTTCGAATACTTGATTGAATTTCTGAGGAATGTTGCTTTGCAAATTGCTTAAACATTCTGAGCGCGTTGAATTTTTTGCGAGGACCGACACCTACTCCAGCAGGATGTTGTATATATTTATATATGGTATACAAATAATTAGTTTTTGGAATGGGTACACTCAAATATGCTGCATCTGTAATATAGTCTTCGTACTGTTCTAAATACTCATTGTTCATTTTACCATCTGCCTTCATTAAAGGTATGTGCGGATATTCCTCATCCTCATCGGCGGATTCTCTATATAATAGATTTCCGTCGAACGATTGTTCTGGGTTAGGGTTTGGCCCTACAAGTTCGGCCCATCTTCTAAGGGTATTATCATAATTTATAAGGCGTTCGCTCAGGTTATCAATTCCAATAATTTGTGAATAAATATCTGTAATTATTTTACCATAATTGTCAATGTCATTCTCTGTTAATTTATTTTTTCCATTTTTCGAAGGAACAGGAGTTCGTGATTGAAAATTTTCTATTAAACTGAAATATTGATGAAATAACGTACCTAACTCTTGTGGACTTACTGACCCCATATATGTTCTTCCAAATCTACCAAATTTTTGAAATGTAACAAGTTCTGCCCCTTGTTTAATAGCCACCAAAAAATGATATGATGCTAGAGATGGTAATTTTATAAATATTACATCATTTTCCATCATATTAGTTACATTTGCATTTAATAGTGCAATATTGGATAGTACTACATTAGTAAGGTGTTGGTGTAAAACATATCCATTTCCTAGTGTGGCTAAATTTGTATCAATATGCTGTTTAAATAAATTATATATATCTTTACATTCTTCGTCAGGGTTATTTCTCATTTGAATTCTTTGGTCTAAATACGCACGCATTATACTAAATACTTATATTAATATTTTTCAAGGTATTATTTTTGTAATATTAATATTATTTATATAGTTTATGTACCGAGAGTTAGGTTATGCTTGCAAGTTTGATAGAAAATCTAAAAAAAATACAAAAAATACATGGCTATCTGGTGGAAGAACTATTGAAAATAATAACTATACTGTTAATTCTAAAATAAACAGTTTAAACGTTAATAGTTTACAATTAGCCCATACTATTCCTGTTCCTTTATGTGATGGATGGTCTATGCCTTCGGCAGACGAGAAGTATTATTATTTTTCTACTTCTGGAAGTTATTTAAATCCAGTATTCAACGAAGACGGACATCTAACAAGTTCTATTAATGGTCCAGGCAATGTATTAAAAATTAACCGCAAATCATTTAAAATTGTCCAACAAATTCCATTTTCAACCATAACGGGAATAACGAATGACTGTTGCAGAACAACCCCGATAATATTTGAAAATTATCTTTATATGGGTTCTTCAAAAATTGGAAAAAATGGTTCATTTGTATGTGTTAACAAACACAATTTGTCTAAAGTTATTTGGTCTGTGCAATTAACTCCCAATTCTCCTGTTGGATTTACTGGAGCAAATGCTATTGTAGTAGATTTGCGAACTTTGCCAAATCCTGCAAAAATTCGCAGGTCTCAATTTCCTAGACAAGACGATGAAAATATATTGTATCAGAGAGAAAGAATGTTGAAAGAACATCCAGTAGTGATATATGTAGGAACTTCATCACTGGAAGAGGTACTTATTCCTTTACCAATTGATAGACCATTACAAAATGGTAATTTAGTTTGTTTAGATGCATTTACGGGTAAAATATTATGGAAAAAATCGATGCTTCCTCAACAATATATTGGCGGAGATTTACTTGATATAGATAGTTTAAGATATGATACTACTACTGGATTGCACGTAGATTACGCAGATTGTAGAATACCCGCTATAGCTGGACAAAAATTAATTAAATACAGAGCAAAAACACAAAAAAGAGAGAATGAAGTGCGTCTTTATGGTGATTCATTAACAACAATTTTTTTTAGGTTGGGAGAATCAGGCACGCCTCTGCCAAGTTATGTTTTAACCAAAACTATTTTATTAACTCGTGCAGATGGCTCTCAAACAAATGTTATATTCGATAGCGAATATGGAACTACTATTAAAGATGATGACGCAAATTCATCTGGGCAAATACATGATTATGATGGGTTAGTTGATAAAACAATAATACCTCCAGAAATAAATGGTTGTTTTATTCTAGAGCCACTTTATCCACGAGATATTATGAGTATGTCCGAAGCAAGCAGTATGAATTATACCGGATGTTCTATTTGGGGAAATCCTATTGTATTCGACTCGGATAGATGGCATTTATCTATATCTACCGGAAATAATTATAGTCTTCCATATGACGAAACAAATTGGATTCAAGGAGGTCAAACAAATCAAATAACTGAACAGGCAACGGTTTTAATGAACAAATATTTAATAGACAAAGCAAATAACGCAGAACAATCTATATTAGATGATGATTTATTACAAATTCAAGAATTATATAATAAACAAAGTCGTTTAATGAAATTTATATCTAACCGTGGAGAAAAAAATATATTTAATTCTATATGTTCTATAGAAGCGTCAACTGGCGAAATTAGTTGGGTATTTAAAACTAAAATATATGACGTATGGACCGTAGGGCAATTATTTGACAGCAATTCATCGATTTTAACTGGATTGCCTTGGGGAGAAGACGCGGATTTTGGTATGGGGTCTCATATTTATAAAGACCCATCTGGAAATCCAAATAATGATTTATATGTAAATATAAGCAAGGGTGGTGTATTAGTTTCAGTATATGCAAATTCTGGACAAGTAAAACATACCACACTTGTTGGAACTTATGATGAACTTGGTGGAGGGAATTATAGCTCTGCTACAGATGGGAAGTATTTTTATGCAGTTTTAGTAAATTCTAATATATTAATACCGAATTTTACTATTACGCTCAATGGAAATCCAGATGAAACCGTCGTTTTTGATTGCAATCAAAGTTATGTTATTAAATATGACCCCTTTTCTGGAAATATTTTATGGGCTTCTCTTATTGGGACGCCTGGAAAATGTACTGCATCTCAACCAATAGTGTCTAATGATATTTTATATGTTCCCAATTTACATGGATATATGCATACATTATCCATAGAAGATGGTGCAACTCTGACAAATCCATTTGGAACTTTACCATTTTCTGGGTTTTTCCCTCCACTCTTATTAGGAGATACGATGTTTCTTTCGGGAGGGTATCATAGTGTTAAATACTTTTTTGGAAATGCCTACTTTGCTCCGTGCTCTAGTATCCAAATATATAAATTAAAATGATTATTATTGTTTTAAATACTTAATTCCTCTATTTTATCATACACTGCATAACTTGTATGTTAAAATACTTATCTAGAGCATATATCATGTAAAACCAATAAAACAGAGTCTTCCGAATTTGGGGTTTATTTAGACGAATTAAGGTAAATTTCCAAAAATTTTTATCTCAACGGTATCTATAAAATGGGAGGAGGTTTAATGCAGTTAGTTGCCTTGGAATCGCCATAGGGCACAACAGTCGGATGCTATTGTGGTTTCACATATTACCACAATGGGTAAACATTGTAAAATTGTGATATTTATACGTTTTGTTGACATTTTTCCCCATTTTGTCAATTGTATAAATAATATAACCGGCTAGTGAATATTTAGGTATTTGCGACATTCTCAAATTGCGGGAAACTCCTTAGAGTCTTAACTACCAAATTATCGATTGGATGGAAAACACGATAATGGCCCCGGATAACACCCGGTAGCATAACAAGGGTATGGTAAAAACGTTAAGAATTGGATAATCCGCAGCAAAGCACCCTCCACATTGAAATACTTTTAGGGTGAATGTTCAGAGACTAAACGGGAATGGGGTCCAATACGACCTTAAGATATAGTCCAGCCTTTTAGGAAACTTTAAGGACCAACTGATGGCGCGCAGGACGTTTACTTGACTGGTAATCCCCAGATTTCTTTCTGGAAAGTTACCTACAGACGCTACACCAACTTCTCAATTGAATCTATTGAGCAAACTTTCAACGGCCAGGCTGATTTTGGTCGTCGCGTTACTTGCACGATTAGCCGAAACGGCGATTTGTGCTACCGCACTTACTTGCAGGTTACTCTGCCCGAGATTAACCAACAGATGGGAAATGCCGCCACCGCTGCTGCCCAGAAGCGCAGTGTGTATGCGCGGTGGTTGGATTTCCCCGGAGAGCAACTCATCGCCCAGGTCGAGGTCGAAATCGGTGGTCAGCGCATTGACCGCCAATACGGTGACTGGATGCACATCTGGAATCAGCTCACCATGACCGCCGAGCAACAGCGCGGTTACTTCAAGATGATTGGTAACACCACCCAGCTTACCTTCATCACCGACCCCTCTTTCGCTGAGATTGACGGACCTTGCGACTCGATTGCCCCTCGTCAGGTGTGCGCTCCTCGTAATGCTTTACCAGAAACTACTCTGTATATTCCTCTGCAGTTCTGGTTTTGCTCTAACCCCGGGCTTTCTTTGCCCCTCATTGCCTTGAATACTGTAGGGCTGAAAAGCGATATGCCTAAAATATATGAGCACTGTTTTAGGGAAAATCATTTAGAGACTCAAATGGTTGATTTTAACCATTCTCAATCGCTAGTGATGTGTTGCTAAGGATGCAACATGTTGCAACAAGACCAAATTGCGGGAAGTTCCTAAAGTTGTAAATACCAAACTTCAAATGAAAATTTGCAGTGGCCAAGAAATAGAAAACTTGGGTATGGTAAAAAGTTTACAAATGAATTAGCAGATGCTAATGAAATGGATAATCCGCAGCCAAGCTCCTAAATTCGCTATGATAAGAATATGGAGAAGGTTCAACGACTAAACGGTTTTGGGTCTGAGATATCTAATCAATATCTATGACGGCTTAAGATATAGTTCTACTCCCTTGAAATACTAAAATACGCCGAAAGGCGGGGTATGTGATGTACAGTATCACGAAGTGAAAATTAACCTCGATATTCGCCCGATTGATGAATGCTTGTGGGCCGTTACCTCCCTCAGCTGCAACTCAACTGCCAATAACAGTGTTGCCGGGCAATACAGCGTTGGCACCCCGGTCACCGCCACCATTGCTTACAACCAATCCCTTGTGGCCGCCTCCCTCTACGTCGACTATATCTTCCTTGACACCGACGAGCGCCGAAGATTTGCGCAGAATCCTCACGAGTACCTCATCACACAGCTCCAGTTCACAGGCGATGAGTCCGTAGGATCGTCATCTAACAAGATTCGCTTGAACTTCAATCACCCCGTGAAGGAACTTATTTGGGTTGTGCAACCCGACCAAAACGTCGACTACTGCTCGGCCCTTTTGTGCGACTCTACCCTTTTCAAGGTGCTGGGTGCTCAGCCGTTCAACTACACCGACGCTTTCGATGCTCTCCCCAACGCGATTCATGCCTTTGGCGGACCTTCCGAAATTGCCGGAGAGGGACAGTTCATTGACGCACGCGGTCTCTTCGAGGACGCTGGCGCTTTGGATTCTTTTATTCCTTCCGGATTCACCGGATACTGGCACGGAGGTGACGCGAATGCCGCTTACACTCAACCCAATCT
>Ga0247722_10001826_pt1 | contig 11423 bp, 11 predicted proteins | sample MSEWelMarce3H_FC_FD_189094 | JGI IMG/M metagenome (GOLD analysis project Ga0247722, IMG submission 189094) | Subsurface sediment microbial communities from gas well in West Virginia, United States - MSEEL Well Study Marcellus 3H_FC | ecosystem: Environmental > Terrestrial > Deep subsurface >... | reverse complement strand
CCTCAAATGTCGTCCAGTTATTAATCCAAATTTGATCTTTTGGATTAAGTACACCATTAAGATTTAAAAAATGGCGAAGTGGTAGCAACGGGCTGTTTTTATGATGGCAAACAATACGATAAATTGTTATTAGGCACGGCACTTAATATGTGTTTGTTTTATGGTTTTGGTGTCGCAAGTGCGTTGTTGCGCTCAAGTCATATTAGCAGCGTGATGAAAAAACCTAAAAAAGACGAATTGTATTTAGCCAACTTTGGTGTTTTGACAACATTACGCGGTCAAGGGATTGGCCGTACATTGATTGAGTCACAACTGGCAACAGCTAAACAACGAGGTTATCGTATTTTTGCTTTGGATGTCGCAGATACCAATCCCAGAGCCGAAAAGCTGTATAGCAGTCTTGGCTTAGTTGTTACCAAAGTCAAAACTTTTTCGGGAAAGCGTGAAGGTATTACCGTCCCTAATTCTAAAAAGATGGAAAAGGAACTATAGGGCTTGTTGACGTTTGCTTAAACTTACCCCTTCGACTCCGCTCAGGGAGCTTTTTTGCGCTGGCTGAGCGGAGTCGAAGCCTCTTTGTTAAAAGAGGTTAGGGGGATTTCTGAGTCCTGTTTATTTAATTTAAAACAAAATTTGTGAAAACTGTGCAGGAATTTCGGCACTAATTCGATGCTTTTGCGCCAAAGCATCACTTAATACTTCCATCGCTTTAGGTTCACCATGCACCAAATAAAAACGTGGCTGTGGTTTAAAATGACTTGCCCAAGCCAATAATTCTTTTTGCCCTGCATGAGCCGAAAATCCACCCAAGGTATGAATTTGAGCTTTAACCATAATCGGTTGGCCAAATAATTTAATACGTTTCACACCATCCACTAAAATTCGCCCCAACGTCCCTCGGGCTTGAAAACCAACAAATACCACATGCGTATTGCTGTGCCATAAACGATGTTTAAAATGATGACGAATCCGTCCGCCCGTACACATACCACTGCCTGCAATAATAATGGCTCCTTTTTTAATTTGGTTAATGGCAGCCGAATCTTCGACACTTTCACTAATGGTAAGATTAGGTAAAAATGAGGCTAAATCGTCACCCTGTTGAGCGCGAATTAATGCCACATCTTGGGCATCTAATTGACGAATGGCTTTAGAATAAACATCTGTCACCGCTTTGGCCATTGGGCTATCTAAAAACACATGCCAATGTTCAAGCAATCCCTCGTGATACATTTTTCCTAAATGAAATAGCAGTTCTTGGGTTCTGCCCACTGCAAAAGCGGGAATCAAGATATTGCCACCATCGGCTTCGGCTTGTTGTAATATCGCTTTAAACTCGTCTAAGGTTTCATCAAAACAACGGTGATCACGATTGCCATAGGTTGACTCCATCAGCACCACATCCGCTTTATCGACAAAATCAAAGTTACGCATTAACGAAGTATCTGGATTGCCCAAATCACCCGAAAACACCAAAGTTTTGCTATCCACTTCATCTTTAATGGCTAACTCGACAATAGATGAGCCTAAAATATGACCTGCATCGTGAAAAGTGAGGGTAAAGTGCTGCAAAAATGTTGTGGCATGAGCGTAATCTTGCCCTTGGCATAAACGCAACACATGTTGCACATCATCAAGCGTATATTGCGGGGTTAATGCCTTTTTTCCTGAGCGTTCGCGGCGTAGATTTTCATATTCCAAATCTTTTAAATAAATATGTACCGCATCTTCAAGCAAAATTTTGAGTAATTGTTGTGTGCCATAAGTACAGTAAATTGCGCCCTTAAAACCATCGTGTACTAATTTGGGCAATAAACCCGAATGGTCTAAATGAGCATGAGACAAAATAACGGCATCAATCTGTGAGGGGGCAAACTTAAATTCTTCTTTGGTGATTCTATCAACGGCATCACCGCCTTGATGAATACCACAATCTAATAAAATATGATGGCCTGCATTTTCTAAAAGATAACAAGAGCCAGTCACTTCTTGGGCAGCACCTAAAAAACGTAATTTACGCATACTGATATCCTATTGTTTAAAACCTTAATTTTTATAAGGATTAGTTAAATAATAGGATGAATTAGACGGGTGATGCAATTGAAGAATTGTTGTTGGGGCAACCCTTGTGGTTGCCCTAATCATCAAACTAACTCAGCATATAAATCATAATCATCAGCATCAATGATGGTTACGGTGGCAAAGTCACCAATTTTTAAATCAGCCGCGCCTTCACCTTCAATATAAACATTACCGTCAATTTCTGGTGCATCAGCCGCAGAACGTGCAATCGCTACGCCTTCTTCTTCGTCAATATCATCAATCAACACTTGGATAGTTTTGCCAATTTTAAGCTGTAAACGGGCGGCAGAAATTTCTTGCTGCACTTCCATAAACCGTTGCCAACGGCTTTCTTTTACGTCTTCTGGCACAGGGTTTTCTATGTCATTAGCAGCTGCACCATCAACCGCAGAATACTTAAAGCAGCCTACACGGTCGAGTTGTGCTTCGCGTAGCCAATCTAATAACATCTCAAAATCTTCTTCGGTTTCGCTTGGAAAGCCAACCACAAAGGTAGAGCGTAACACTAAATCGGGGCAAATTTCGCGCCATTGTTTAATGCGTTCTAAGGTGTTTTCGCTGTGTGCGGGGCGTTTCATGAGTTTTAAAATACGCGGGCTGGCGTGTTGAAACGGAATATCTAAATACGGCAAAATTTTGCCTTGAGCCATCAACGGAATCACGTTATCCACATGAGGATACGGATACACATAATGCAAACGCACCCACGCGCCTAATGTTCCCATTGCTTCACACAATTCCTGCATACGGGTTTTGATGGGCTGGCCATTCCAAAAGTCAAGTTTATATTTTAAATCAACACCATAAGCCGAAGTGTCTTGCGAAATTACTAATAATTCTTTTACGCCTGATTTAACTAAACGCTCGGCTTCACTCATGACCGAACCAATAGGGCGCGACACCAAATCGCCACGCATAGAGGGAATAATGCAAAAGGTACAACGATGATTGCAGCCTTCGGAAATTTTGACATAAGCATAATGCTTGGGGGTGAGTTTAATACCTTGTGCAGGAACTAAATCAATAAACGGGTTATGTTCGGCTTTAGGTGGCAAATATTGATGCACACTCTCCATGACTTCTTCATAGGCATGAGGGCCAGTGACTTTTAATACGCTCGGGTGTACATCCCGAATTTGACCTTCTTTAATGCCCAAACAACCTGTCACAATCACTTTGCCATTTTCGGCAAGGGCTTCACCAATCGCGTCTAAAGACTCTTGTACCGCCGACTCAATAAAACCACAGGTATTGACCACGACCAAGTCTGCACCCTGATAGTCGGCAGAAATTTGATAACCTTCGGTGCGTAGTTGGGTCAGAATGCGCTCTGAATCGACCAAGTTTTTAGGGCAACCTAAAGACACAAAGCCTACTTTGGGTTGTTGTACAGACATGAACGCACTCCGAAAGAATAAATACCAAAACTGCCTCTATTGTACCTGTTATTGCGCTATGAGGTGAATCAAAAAACAAAAGGCGTTGACTCTCTAAGAAAACTTGCTAAGGTCATGGCTTAGGTATTTTATAACTAATAATTAAAAAGCAAGGAGTTTTATCATGTTTGGTCTTGTCGTTTTAGTTTTTGTGGTGCTTGCCGCTTTTTATGCGGTCAGTGTTTATAACAGTTTGATTGCCTTGCGTAATCATTTTAAAAATGCGTTTGCTCAAATTGATGTGCAATTACAACGCCGTTATGAATTAATTCCTAATTTGGTTGAAGCGGTAAAAGCCTATTTATCTCACGAAAAAGACACCTTAACTAAAGTGATTGCGGCGCGTAATCAAGCGATTACTGCCGAACAAGTGGCAGCCAAAAATGTCGATAGTGTGGAAGCCATAAACCAATTATCACAAGCAGAAGGGGTGTTGACCGCCGCTTTGGGTAAGTTAATGGTACTGTCCGAAGCCTATCCCGATATTAAAGCCAACAGCACCATTCAAAACTTAATGGAAGAATTAAAAACTACCGAAAATAGAGTCGGTTTTGCGCGTCAAGCCTTTAATGATGCAGTGATGGTGTACAACATTGAACGTGAGAAGTTTCCTAATAATATCGTGGCCAATTTTACTAACTTTCAGGCGGCTTTGCCTTTGGAAATTGCCAATGTCGAAGCCAAAGAGCCTGTGCGTATTTCTTTTAAATAAGCTGAATGATTGTGGATTTTTTTAGCCGTCAACAACAAGCCAAACAGGCAACCTCACGCTTATTGATTTATTTTGTACTGGCGGTGTTGGTGATTTTTATTGGCGTCAATGCGCTGTTATATTTGGTTGCGGTGGTCACTACTTATGATACAGGTGAGGGGACATGGTTTTGGCATGGTTGGTCAAAACAAGCCTTATGGGGAACATTGTGGCTAGTGGCTGGTGGTAGTGCTTTAGAATGGTTCTTGTTGCGTACAGGTGGTAAAGCTGTTGCCAAGATGGTTGGCGCGCAAGCGGTTGATTTCGCCACAACAGACAGTAGTCAACGCCAATTTATTAACGTCTGTGAAGAAATGGCTATTGCTTCGGGAGTGACTGTTCCTGCTTTATATATTTTAGAGCGTGAACAGTCTATCAATGCTTTTGTTGCAGGTTATAACCCTCAAAATAGCGTGTTAATTGTCACGCAGGGCGCATTGGCGCATTTAAATCGTGATGAATTACAAGCAGTTATGGCGCATGAATTTAGTCATATCTTAAATGGCGATATGCGTTTAAATACTTATATGTTGTCATTATTAGCTGGTATGTTGGCGGTGGGACAAGTCGGTGCATTTTTGATGCGTTCGCCAACGGGAGACCATCCTAAACATAAAAGTATTACGATTTTTTGGCCGTTCGGTTTGGGGATGTATCTTGTGGGTTATATGGGGTTGCTCATCGGTCGTTTGATTAAAGCAGCTATCTCGCGTGAGCGTGAAAACTTGGCCGATGCTGCCAGTGTACAGTTTACGCGCAATCCCGATGCGCTTGCAGGTGCGTTATACAAAATTGGTCAACAAGGTTCACAATTAGATAATTGGCACGCCGAGCAAATCAGTCATATGTGTTTTGGCGATAGTTTGGTTTTTAGTCAGTGGTTTAGTTCACATCCGCCTTTAGAACAACGTATTAAGACCATTGCCCCCCAGTTTTTGTTGAGAATGAAGTATCAGCCTAAAGCCAAACAAGCACATATCAGCGTTGCTTCGTCATTGTCTTCCGCAAATGTGATGTCTTTTTCTAGTCCCTTGTTGGTACAAGGTATATCAGACGAGGCAGATGTTATTAAGAGTTTAGATGCAAAACAAGATATTATCTTTAATGCACCCTTAATCAATAAAGTGAGAGAATTAGATTGGGCTGATTTACAGTCTGCACAGTATTTATATCAATCTTTATCGGTCGATGTGTCACGCGCCTTACAAAGTACAACAGGCGCAAAAGCGGTATTATTTGCTTTGATTGCTCAAGAGCAACAGGCATCTTTGGCCACTTTAGAATCATTTTTTGGTCAACAAACATCGTTTATACATTGGGTCGCGCAATTACAACACGCCTTAGCGTGTGCCGATAGACGTTTGGCTTTACCTATCGTTGAATTAGCTCTGCCGCGTTTGGCCAATTTATCAGATGCCGAAGGTCAAGCCTTTTTGGTCGAGTTACGGCGTTTGGTGTGGTTTAATCAGCAATTGTCGGTATTTGAGTTTGCCTTGTTAAAATTGATAGAACAGCAACTACAAAAGCCCCCGATTGTTTTTAAACATCATCCCTTGACTGAACTTGCTCAACCATGCGCGCAACTGATTAGCACTTTATTACAATATAGCGCACACCCCATTCAACAATGGCCAATTCTGTATCAGCAGTTATTGCAAACGCATTTTGCCTCAGTTCCACCCATGCCTAATCCCGAGCAATGCCAATTAAAAAACTTAGAAAAGGTATTGAGACAACTTAGTTATTTGAATTTAAAAGGAAAAAATCAAATTATTGATTTGGCAGCCGCTACTATTCAAAGTGATGGGGTGTTTCATCGTGCCGAGTACGAGCTGCTTAGAGTTTTGGCCGCTTTGCTGTCTTGTCCGATGCCTTTGTTAACAGGCACAATAAAACATTAAATTTTGATTGCTACCAAGCAAAAAAGGGTGTCTAATCAACCTGTCGTGAAAGCTCCAACTGTGTCACCTGATGTTCGCTGATGTTTGGCCGTTGTTGTATTTAGAAGTAGAGACGCTTTTCAAGTTATTCTGCTTTGATGTGTGTGTAGCGGCCTCAGTACGCGCCTTAAGCGTGCTTTTTTCAGTTTAAGTAACACAAGTGAGATAGATATGTCTAATCGTGAACAAGGTACCGTTAAGTGGTTTAACGATTCTAAAGGTTTTGGTTTTATTCAACGTCAAGCTGGCGAAGATGTATTCGTACATTTCCGCGCTATTTTAGGCGACGGTCACCGTTCTTTACGTGACGGCCAAAAAGTTGAATTTACTGTTGTTAAAGGCCAAAAAGGCTTTCAAGCAGAAGAAGTTCGCACCATTGACTAATTGTCAATCGGTCTGATTTCAAAAAACGACTCTTTATGAGTCGTTTTTTTTTGCCAAAAAATTTAGGACTGACGCATTTTGCTGAAAGTAGTGAACAAATAAGCACTAACCGCGTAAGTTCTAAATGGTTGATTGACCGTAAAACACAGTGCTTGTTTTGCTTAAAGCAGATTATGCTTGGGTATATTTAATTTTAAGAGCGCGTAAATATGACGACAAAAATTGCACCCGCCCCGTGGCAACTCACAGGTCAAGGTTATCTGATAGTGGTTCAATTACCCAAACAGGTACTTGATAATGAAAGTTTTATTGACCCAAAATTAAAGTCATCTAGACGTGGACGATTGGCATATATTGCTTTTGCTGACTATCAATCTTCTGATGTAGGACCGTACCATGAATTGTTATATGTGGGTGGCTCGCTAAAGTTTGGCCAACAGCGTCATCATTCCATTTCTAAAATTTATGTTTCGACTCAAGATTCGATTGATAATGGTCAGCGTAACTGGGGTATTCCCAAAGAAAAAGCCTATTTTGCCGTAAAATATGGCTCTGATAACCAAGATACGATTCAAATGACTACCGAGTCAGGCGAAACGATTGCTAAACTTCATTTTAGTCATCATTTATTGCGTGTTCCTGTTAATACAAGGCTTGCACCAACTAAGTTACGCACTTTGGCGCAAGACTGGCAAGGGCAGCGTTTTTTCTTTCCTCTTGAGGCACAAGGGCATATAAAACCTGCTTTGTTGCAAGAGGCACATATAGATAAACGCTATTTTCCTGATTTTACTCAAGGCCGGGTGCTGGCTTGTTTTAAAGTCACCGATTTTAATTTGGTGTTTCCTGTCCCAAAAACACAGGCAATTTAGCCATAACAAAACAGTCATTAATGGCGTATTGTCAGTTCTAATGAGTACGATAGTCCAAGAGGGTCAACATGGTCTTAGCCGCCTACAAACAAGCCAAACATTTTTTGGGTATTGGTGATATTGCTGTTAGTAAACTAAAAGCGCGTTATAGTGATGATGCGTATTATTTACATGTACAGGGAGTTGATGTTCGGATTAAAGAAAGCGGACAGGGTGAACCATTGTTGTTGTTGCATGGTTTTTCGGCTTCGGCAGATACATGGGATGGTTGGCGTGAGCAGTTGAGTGACCAATTTCGGGTGATTGCGATTGATGTGCCTCCGTTTGCTATCACAGGCCCTTTGCCACATGGCAAAACTACGCCCAATACTGTCGTGCATTTTATCAATGCTGTGGCCGAAAAACTTGGCCTAACGCGTTTTAATTTGGCTGGTAATTCTTTGGGTGGGTATTTATCATGGAACTATACCTTGCATTATCCAACTAAAGTCAAAAAGTTAATTTTGATTGATAGTGCGGGTTATTCAATGCCTACGCCTTTTCCCGTATTATTGATGCGTGGTCGAGGGATTCGTCACTTTACGCAATATGTTGCCCCTTTACCCTTTGTTATTCAGAGTGTACGCTCTGTTTATGGCGATACTAGCCGTATTCCAAAAGGAACTATACGCCGTTATCACGATTTGTTGCGTAGAGAAGGGACACGTGCTGCAATCGCTGATATGATGCGCGGTATCTTCAACGATTCACCTGATATTAAGTTGATTCGTACTCCCACCTTAATTATGTGGGGTATAAAAGATACGTGGATTCCGCCAAAACATGGCTATCATTTCCAACGCGATATTGCCCATTCTAAGTTGATTACTTATGATGATTTAGGGCATATCCCAATGGAAGAAGACCCTAAACGAACGGCAGCCGATGCCAGACACTTTTTGACAAGATGACCGATATATTACCTACTTTTGAACAATTCAAACTCAGCCCGTTGTTGCAACGGGCAATCGCCGACTTAGGCTTTAGCCATAGTACGCCTATTCAAGCCCAAGTTTTACATTTTACTCTTGCTGGCCATGACGCGATTGGTCGCGCTCAAACAGGGACGGGCAAAACGGCGGCTTTTTTAATTACCATTATCAACGACTTACTAAAAAATCCCCCTGCTGCGGAGCGGTACGTGGGCGAGACGCGGGCGTTAATTTTAGCACCAACCCGCGAATTGGCCTTACAAATTGCCAAAGATGCTGAACAACTGACCAAATATACCCAACTGCGTATCGTTACTTTAGTCGGTGGCATGGATTACGACAAACAAAAACAACAATTGTATAGCGATAATGTCGATATTGTCGTGGCAACACCAGGCCGATTGATTGATTTTGTTGACCAGCAAGCGATTTATTTAGATATGTTAGAATTGTTGGTTATTGACGAAGCTGACCGTTTATTAGACATGGGCTTTATTCCTGCTATTAAACGTATTGTCCGTTTTTGCCCACCCAAAACGCATCGCCAAACCTTATTCTTCTCAGCAACTTTTAATCAAGATGTATTAAATTTGGCTGAACAATGGTTATTTCAGCCTGTTAAAGTCGAAATTGAACCCGCACAAGTGACTAACGAAACGGTAGAGCAGCTTGTTTATATTGTCAGTGCCGAACAAAAATATGATTTGTTATTTAATCTCATTCAGTCTGCTACCTTTGACCGTGTGATTGTGTTTGCTAATCGGCGTGACCAAGTGCGGCGTTTAGCCGAAATGCTCAAACATCATCATATTTCTTGTGCGGTATTGTCGGGTGAAGTACCACAAGAAAAACGCGTTAAAACCTTAGAAAATTTTAGGGAAGGGCGCGTGCAAGTGCTGGTTGCGACCGATGTGGCAGGACGTGGCATTCATATTGATGATGTTAGTCATGTCATTAACTTTACCTTGCCCGAACAAACCGATGATTATGTACACCGTATTGGTCGAACAGGTCGTGGGGGCGCAAGTGGTGTGAGTATCAGTTTTGCCTGTGAAGATGATGCATTTTTAATTCCTAATTTAGAAGCTGCTATTGGTCGCAAATTAGAGTGTACGCATCCACCTGCGGAATTGTTAAAAAAAGCTAAGCGTTAGATAATTAGGCACTCCTCCTCCTAATAAGGGGGAGCTTGGGAAGGGGGCAAAAAAATATAAACCCACCCTGACCCTCTCCTAAATTAAGGGAGGGAACACATGGAATCTAAGCCAATGAAAAAAATAGTTTTAGTGATGTTGTGTCTCACATCGCCATTAACTCATGCAGAATCCTTACAAATTGGCACAATGTATGCCGAGCGTATTCAAGGTGTCGGTTTGTATTTGGGCTTAGAGGCGGAGAATATTGTTGCTCATGCTTCGGGTTATCTTGATGCTACCTTGTTGATTTCCTCTGCTTACGATGCACAAGAGCCAATTTTTGGCGGGGTGTCTGTTGGGTTGCGTACAGCTTTAGATTTGCCTTTATCGCCTTATATGGGCGTGGGGGTATATATTGGCCAAAATGAAAAAGAAGTTCTCGCAGCAAGCGATGGTTTAGACAATGATGGTGATGGCTTTAAGGATGAAGTGGGTGAAAATAAAGTCGATAATATTTTAATGTCTGCGGTCTATCCCGAATTAGGTTGGCGATTAGCGGTAGGTGATAGTTTTTCATTGCGGGTCATGAGTCGTTATATGGTATCTTCTTTTGGTCGTCAGCATGATGACTGGTTTTATGGTGTTAGTTTAGCTTTTAGTCAATAAAATAATCATGGTTTTGTCAGCGCAACATTATCAGCCTAATCATTTAATTTATGCCGTTTTTGCAGCAGTTTTGCTGCATTCCTTGTTTATTTTTGGCGTGACCTTTATTGCTCCGCCAAACTCATCGGCACAAATGATAGAAGTGACCGTTGCTTTACATAAAAGCCCGCAAGCCAACCCCAAAGCCGATTTTGTGGCTCAAGCCAATCAACAGGGCAGTGGTCAATTAGATAAAATTAGCGAAATGACTACTACCCAAGCCGCCGATTTTGCTGATGCTCAAATTAACGAAATTAAACCCGAAGACCAAATGGCATTTAAACCGCCGCCAGAACAAGCCGAACACCGTTTAATTATTACTCATCGCTTTTCTGTACAAAAAATTGCGCCTAGTCAACATAAAAAAGCCCAGCCCGATGAATTTGCCGATGATGGTTTGGTGCAAATGTCAGCACAAACCGCCGCTATTGCTAGTTTAGAAGCGCGTTTGGCCGAAAAGCGTCAAGCCTATGCCAAAAAGCCCAAAGTACATACTGTGTCTAGTGTGTCAGCGCGTGAAGATTATGCGGCAGCGTATATAGACCATTTTCGGCAAAGAGTAGAGCAAATGGGTAATCAGCATTACCCACAATTAGCCAAACAACGGCGTTTACAAGGTGAAGTGCGTTTGTTAGTGGCTATTTTGCCCAATGGTAAAGTCAAAGAGATACAAATTCGCTCATCCTCTGGACATTATGTGTTAGATGAAGCAGCGCGCCGTTCGGTACGTTTGGCCGAGCCATTTCAGCCTTTTTCTAAAACCATGCGCGATAAAATGGAAGTTTTACAAATCATTCGCACATGGCGTTTTGCTGAGCAATTGCACAATGAACAATAATTATAAGCAAAAGTTTCAATAGCTGTATAAACCTTATTTTTCAGTTATTATTGAGTCCCTTAAATTTTTTATCTTTTTTTATGCCAACTTCCTGTTGTTCTGCACCAACATCTGACCCTCTTCGATGTCAAATAATCATTTCTCGTTTCGTCTTTCTTAATCAATCTCAGGCTGCTGTAGAGCCTACGTCTTTGGTAAACAATCATGTTTTTTGAATGGATGAATGACCCTGCTGCATGGGCGGGGCTGGCAACTTTGGTTTTGCTAGAAATAGTCTTAGGTTTAGATAACTTGGTGTTTATTGCGAT
>Ga0247722_10001825_pt1 | contig 11424 bp, 5 predicted proteins | sample MSEWelMarce3H_FC_FD_189094 | JGI IMG/M metagenome (GOLD analysis project Ga0247722, IMG submission 189094) | Subsurface sediment microbial communities from gas well in West Virginia, United States - MSEEL Well Study Marcellus 3H_FC | ecosystem: Environmental > Terrestrial > Deep subsurface >... | reverse complement strand
CCCTTAGGTTTATTTAACATTGAAGAAGACGGCGATATTTTAGAACAGGACTACAACATTCCTAAACGCTATTTACGTGGCGTGATGTCACCGTGGGCAGTAAAGCGTTTGCAAGAGTTTGGCGGTGATATTAGCAAGTTTAAAGTAGTCAAAATGTACCCAAGTATTTTACATCAACTTGCCGTATCCAAAACCGAACCAGGTGACGAAAACAACCAAGATATCTCAGCTTTAGTCGGTAAAGTCGATATTCGTAAACTCGAAGACTTTCCACAAAACGATGCCGATGCTTATTCGTTTTCGGGGGGCTTATGTAAAGCTAATCGTGGCTTGATGGAGTTTGTTGAGATGTTTAAAGCACCGATTAAAGTGCTACATCCCCTCCTCACCGCCACCCAAGAAGGCAACTATAACGGTACCGAGGCGATTGGGCCAATTCCCTTTGATGGGGTGATTTTAGCTCATTCTAACGAATCGGAATGGCAAAACTTTAGACACAACAAACATAACGAAGCCTTTATTGACCGCGTGTTTATTGTCAAAGTACCGTATTGTTTACGTTTTAGTGAAGAAATCGAAATTTATCAAAAACTGGTGGACAGTTCGGCTCTTACTCGCGCCCATTGCGCGCCTGACACGTTAAAAATGCTTGCCCAATTTACCGTATTGTCACGTTTAAAAGACCCCGAAAACTCCAGCATTTACTCTAAAATGCGTATTTATGATGGCGAAAATCTTAAAGATACCGACCCACGCGCCAAATCGCATCAAGAATACAAAGATGCCGCAGGCGTTGACGAAGGCATGACAGGCTTATCAACGCGGTTTGCCTTTAAAATTTTGTCCAAAGTCTTTAACTATGACCATTCAGAAGTGGCCGCCAACCCTGTTCACTTGCTCCATGTTTTAGAAACCCAAATTGAACAAGAGCAATTTGCTAACGAAACTCAAGCGCGTTATTTACGATTTATTAAGGAGTTTTTAGCACCGCGTTATGTCGAGTTTATTGGCAAAGAAATTCAAACCGCTTATTTGGAATCCTACTCCGAATATGGCCAAAACATTTTCGACCGTTATGTACAATATGCTGATTTTTGGATTCAAGACCAAGAGTTCCGCGACCCCGACACAGGCGAGATTTTTAACCGTCAAGCCCTTAACGAAGAGCTGGAAAAAATCGAAAAACCTGCGGGCATTTCTAACCCTAAAGACTTTAGAAATGAAGTGGTCAACTTTGTGTTACGCGCCCGAGCTAACTATAACGGCAAAAATCCATCATGGTTGTCTTACGAAAAACTTCGTGCTGTGATTGAGAAAAAAATGTTCTCCAACACCGAGGACTTGTTACCTGTCATTTCGTTTAACCCCAAAGCCAACAAAGGCGACCAACAAAAACATCAAGATTTTGTACGGCGCATGGTAGAACGGGGTTATACCGAAAAACAAGTACGCTTACTTTGTGAATGGTATTTACGCTTTAGAAAAGCGCAATAGAAATTCAAATGTGTTCCCCTCCTCGGAGGGGCTAGGGGTGGGTTAAAACAGACAAAAAATCGTTGTTTTATGCCCTAAAACACCCCTAAATCCCCTCTCAAGAGGGGACTTAATATGCGAAGGAGAACACATGAGCTATATCATCGACCGTCGTTTAAATGGCCGCCATAAAAGTATGGTCAATCGCCAACGCTTTTTAGACCGTTATAAAAGCCAAATTCGTGAATCGGTGGCTGATGCGGCTAGCAAACGTAGCATTACCGATATAGAGCGCGGCGAGTCGGTCTCTTTGCCTACCAAAGATATTTCCGAGCCTACCTTTCATCATGGGCAAGGTGGCGCACGGGATATGGTGCATCCCGGTAATAAAGAGTTTGTGACAGGCGACAAAATCCCTCGGCCACAAGGCGGCGCAGGTGGCAAAGGTAATGGCAAGGCCAGTAATCAAGGTGACGGCGAAGATGAGTTCAACTTTACTTTAACCCAAGAAGAATTTTTAAATTTTTTGTTTGAAGATTTAGCTCTACCCAACTTAATTAAACGTCGTTTAGCAGGTATTGAAACGTGGGAATGGCAAAGTGCGGGCATTGTCAGCGAAGGCAATCCTGCCAAAATTAATATTGTGCGTAGCTTGCGTGCTGCCACTTCACGCCGAATAGCTTTAGGCATGAGCAAACGCCGTGCCTTACGCGAAAAAGAAGCCGAATTAGCCTTGTTATTAAGTCAAGACGTATGTGCTGCCAATGTGGCGCGTATTGCCGAATTGCGCGAAGAAATCACTAAACTCAAATTACGCCTTGAAAAAATTCCGTTTATTGACACCTTCGATTTGCGTTATAACCATCATATTAAAGTGGCCAAACCCTCAGCACAAGCGGTGATGTTTTGTGTGATGGACGTGTCTGGCTCAATGAGCCAAGCCACCAAAGATATGGCTAAACGCTTCTTTTTATTGTTATATTTATTTTTAAAACGTAACTACGAAAAAATTGAAGTGGTGTTTATTCGCCATCATACCAGTGCCAAAGAAGTCGATGAGCAAGAGTTTTTTTACTCGCGTGAAACAGGTGGCACGATTGTCTCTAGCGCACTTAAATTGATGAACGAAATCGTTACGGCGCGTTATCCAAGTGATGAATGGAATATCTATGGCGCACAAGCCTCCGATGGTGATAATTGGAGTGACGACTCACCTTTATGTCAAAAAATCCTTACCGAACAACTGATTCCTGCCTTACAGTATTTTTCGTATATTGAGATTACACCCCGTCAACATCAAGCCTTATGGCTGGCTTATGAAGAAGTGCAAGCCGAACATCCCGACCACTTTGCCATGCAGCAAATTATCGAGCCAAGTGATATTTATCCCGTTTTTCGTGAGTTATTTGCGAGGAAACCTGCATGACCGAACATGACAACACAGCCAATTTTATTTCGACAGGTTCAGAATGGTCGTTTCCCTTAATTGCCGAATACGATGCCGCTATTAAAGACATTGCCCATAACGAATTTGGCCTAGACACTTATCCCAACCAAATCGAAGTAATTTCCGCCGAACAAATGATGGATGCTTATGCCTCGGTGGGAATGCCCATTGGTTATCATCATTGGTCGTTTGGTAAACATTTTGTGAGTACCGAAAACGCCTATCAACGTGGCCAAATGGGTTTGGCTTACGAAATTGTCATTAACTCAAATCCGTGTATTGCTTACCTCATGGAAGAAAACACCATGACCATGCAAGCCTTAGTGATTGCTCATGCGTGTTATGGTCATAATTCGTTTTTTAAGGGTAACTACTTATTCAAAACATGGACTGATGCCAGCAGTATTATTGATTATTTGGTGTTTGCTCGAAATTATATTCGTAAATGTGAAGAGCGTTATGGTGTTCCCGAAGTGGAAGCCTTATTAGATTCATGTCATGCGTTAATGAATTATGGTGTTGACCGTTACAAACGCCCCTATCCCATTTCTGCCGAAGAAGAACGCTTACGCCAAGAAGACCGCGAAACCGCCTTACAAGCACAAATTAACGAATTATGGCGCACGATTCCTATTAGTCAAAAACCCGACCGCAACCAAGATAACGCAAGGTTTCCCTCTGAGCCGCAAGAAAACATTTTGTATTTTTTTGAAAAAAACGCACCTTTACTTGAACCGTGGCAACGGGAGATTTTGCGGATTGTGCGTAAAATCGCTCAATACTTTTACCCTCAACGGCAAACACAAGTCATGAACGAAGGTTGGGCAACCTTTTGGCATTATACCTTGCTTAATCGCTTGTATGATAAACGCCTAGTCACCGATGGTTTTATGTTGGAGTTTTTACAATCACATACTGCGGTAGTGTATCAACCCACGTTTGATAAGCCCTATTACCGTGGCATTAACCCCTACGCTTTGGGTTTTGCCATGTTTCAAGATATTAAACGTATTTGCCAACACCCGACCGAAGAAGATAAACATTGGTTTCCTGATATGGCAGGCAGTGATTGGTTAGCAACGGTTAAATTTGCCATGCAAAACTTTAAGGACGAAAGTTTTGTACAACAGTTTTTAAGCCCCAAAATCATGCGTGAATTTAGGATGTTTAGCGTCTTGGATGACCAAAAGAAAGATGCCTTACACATTGGCGCAATCCATGATGACAGTGGTTTTAGACAACTCCGTCAATCGTTATCAAACCAATACAACTTGAGTATGAATGAACCCAATATTCAAGTTTGGGCAGTTAATTTGCGTGGTGACCGCTCCATTATTTTACGTCATGTCCGCGAAAAAGGCCGTCCTTTGGCTGATAGCAGTTCGGCAGTGCTTAAGCATTTACATTATTTGTGGAAGTTTGATGTGCATTTGGAATGTTGGGAAGAAAACAAACGCATCTCAACTATTTCTTGTACCAAAGAAGGTGTTAAAACCTATACTCATTAGGCTTCTATGATTGCGTGATTACAGTTGAACTCCAACTAAGCTCAATCAAGGCCAAAAGCTCCCTGAGCGGAGTCGAAAGGACTATTTACACCCGCACCCCAGCCCTCTTCCACAAAGAGGGGGAGCAAGATAACCATCTAAGCCCACGCCAGCCATTGACAAAACCCTCAGCGATTGCGTAAGTTGCCACACAAAATCAACACATATAGAACTTACGCGGTTATCGCTGATGTGTTCACTAAATAATCGTTTTTAACGATTTTTAATTCACAAAACGCGCTAATTTCGGTGAAATGCGTAAGTCCTGAAATAATTATTTTACTGAGCAAACGCCTCATGGTTAATAAGTCCAAGCCAGCCCCTTCGGTGATTACGCCCGATCAAGAGCATGCACAACTTAAAATGCCCCATCAGCATTGGTGGCAACATTTGGCACATGACTTTCCCGAACATAAAGCGCATTTTAGCCTCAAATTACGCGAGCGTTTAAAACTCACAGCTTCCACTGCCACAGACTTAGGCTTGCGTGCAGGTATTATCGCCGCCACCAGTGCCTTGTCTTTTCCGATGAGCATCCGCCCTGACATTATTATGCGTGACCGTAAAGAGCGCAAATTTTATTGTGATTTAGCCGATGCGGGTGATGCTAGCCAATTTTTTATCAAACCCGATGACCATATTCGGGTCAGAGTACGCAAATCCAGCCGTTTGGCACATCAACCCAAAGATGGTCAATCTTTTTTATTAAGTTTTAAAAGCCCTTTTCAAGCTGTTAACCCCAAACTGCGTGAAGACTACGCCAAACACGATAACAATCATATTGCATGGGCGCAATATTGGCGACATGATGACAAACCACGCGCTACGATTTGTCTGATTCATGGTTTTGTCATTGATAGCTATTGGGTAAATAGCAAATTTTTTGCTTTAGAATGGTTTTATAACCAAGGTTATGACGTATTGTTATACACTTTACCCTTTCACGGCTATCGACAAGGTTTATTATCGCCTTTTTCGGGACATGGCTATTTTTCGCATGGCCCGTTACACATGAACGAAGTTCATGCTCACGCAGTACACGACTTTAGAGTATTTTTGAATTGGCTGTTTAATCATGGAGTCCCCAAAGCAGGCGTTACAGGTCTTTCGATGGGCGGTTATGCCTCAGCATTGTTAGCTTGTGCTGATGAACGTTTAGCTTTTTCGATTCCTATTGTTCCTCCCGCCAGCTTGGTTGACATGGTATTTGAATGGCCTGTTTTGGGACACTTAATTCGTGGTTCGTTAAAAGCAGTGGGGATTCCGATTCAGGAAGCACGACACACACTCGCGGTAAATTCGCCTTTAACATGGCAACCTTTACTGCCTAAAGAACATTTGATGATTGTATCGGGTGTTGATGACCGTATTACCTTTGCCAAACACAGCAAACTGTTGTGGGAGCATTGGCAACGACCGCGCATTCATTGGTTTGCAGGTGGGCATATTTTACATTGGGGTAAAAGTGATTATTTAAAAGCCATGCGCCGCTTTTGGGATGAAATAGATTTTAAACCTTAATAGGACTTACGCAGTTATCGCTTATTTGTTCACTAAACAATCGTTTTTAACGATTTTTAGTTCACAAAACGCGCTAATTTCGGTGAAATGCGTAAGTCCTACTTAATATGGCTCATGCACTTTTTGCGTATCGCTAGTATTACCCGTATAATGATTGGCGCGTTTATTTATGTTTCTATTTAGGACTACGCAATTATCACTTATTTGTTCACTAAATTTCGGTGAAATGCGTAAGTCATGTATTATCAAAACGCTGTGTTTGGCTATACCAATATAATAATAATTGCCAAGTCCTAAAGGATGCACCGATGAAAACCGTTGCCAACTTATTTGCTCAAACCTATGCCCGTTTGGGATCAGATCAGCAACAAGACCGACACTTTATTGGCTTAGAGCGACTTGCGCCCGAAGAAGATAATTATTGTAGCTTTGTTAAGCGTGTCGAAGGCTTGGCGCAAAATGAATACTGGGTAGCACGAGAAAAAAACATTCTCATGTTACTTAAACGTACTCCCGCTGTGGTGCGATTACGTAAAGAAGAAAAAAACGGTGACTCTTACCAAACCATCAAAACTAAAGATGCTGGCATTTCTTTGGCATACTGGCTACGCACTAAACCGCGTCTAGTTGGTACAGATGAAACCGTGACTCATCCTTTTAGCCATGCTTTGTCTTTTTTACAATTGACACGCGGTATTTTGGTCGCGCTAAAAGAGATTCATAATGCAGGCGTGATTCATGGCCACTTACGTCCTGACAATATCTGTATTCCGTATTATCCATATCCTTATGACTTTGATAGTCCACTCACACTCAATTATGACAATATTTGCCTAATCGACTTTATGTTTGCGATTAGCAATACGCTCAGGTTATCGCGTTATTTGCCAATACAGGTTAGTACCGCTCCCTCAACTCAGTCGGCATTAATGCAGCACGCGCTATTATCTGACCAACAAAATCGTCAGGCTGATGTGATTCAACGTATTGATTACAGCGTTGATTTTTATGCTTTGGGTTTTATTTTAAAACAGATTTTTCAACAAAACTTAATTTATCCTCAAGGCTTAGAAGCTGAATTATCCATGGAAATTCATCATTTTATTAATGAATTACTCCAGTATAATCAAGGTATTCCCGAAAAAATAAAAATTCGCTACTTACATTTACATCCACATACCGACTATCTAAAACAATTAGAACAACTGATTAATCGCTGTCAGCCTTTAACCAGCGCGCCAACGATTAGTTTTTTGTTTGACCCTGCACAATTTTTAGAAGAAGATTCGGTTTTTAATATCGGCGAAGTTATTTTAAACTCTGACGGCATTATGCCAGCTCAATCTAGCGGCCAAGCCGCTGTTTTAGAGACTACACCTAACAATTTAGCAACCCCAATCGAGATAAAAACAATGAAGGACAATCAGCCCTCTCTGTCACTCAAGGACAAAGCCTCTGCTAACGATGGTATTGAGGTCAGTAAAATTTTGGTGATTGCACTCATCGTCACCTTACAAATTTTGTATGTTATTTATACTGATGGCAAAAGCATGGGTTTAGATGTTTTGGCCTCTATGGGTTTAGTGGCTGCGATTGGTTTAGGTGTTGTATTTGCCATGCAGATATTTGCTCCACCCAAGCCTTTACCCAAATCTCGTCCTTCTATTCTTGATGAAGATGAAGCAGAAAGTGCCGTTGCTAGTACATCAGCCGACAAACCAACTGATGAGTTAGAGCAAATTGCCGATAGTGTTGCGCCTGTTTTAAGCACATCGTCTGCCAGTCTCGAACCTCAAGCCACTACAGCAAAAACAGTGGCCGAACACGATGACACACAAGCACCGCCTGTTGTTTTGTTAAAAACCCCAACACCAGCAGCTAAAGCCAAAGAAAGCGAACCCATGGAAGTCAACAAGTGGTTGGTGATTGCTGTTATTTTGGCTTTACAAATTGGTTATGTGTTATTAACAACCGACCTCAGTGGTAATACCGCCACACCCACAACAGCAGCAGAACAATCGCCTGAACCTGTTGAAACCCTCGTTGAAGAGCCTACTCTTATCGAACCCGTTCCTAGCGAAGATATATTAGCAACCCCCACTGTTGAGGATGGCTCTGCCGCTAATATCGAACTCCTGAGCGAAGCAAGCAGCGTCTCCACACCACAAGTGACCAATCGTAAAACTGCTAACGACACTACGGTTGATAGTTTGTTATTATCAGGCAGCCCTGTTAACGAACCCAAAGTCAAAAAAGAAAAGCCCGTTGCTGCTAAAGAAACTAAGGTGCAAGGCCATACCGCGATTCCTTTAACCAAAGAACAAGCGGATTTAACGAACAAAGCTCCCGAAGCGATTGCCAATAACACGCCTGAACCTGTTAGCACACCCACAACGACTAATGATAATAACAGTGTTAATGCTAACGATACCAAAACCGAACCCCCAAAAGCGGCATCTACACCAAAGTCACTGACACGCGGTTTAGCCGAAGCACAAAATGCAATGGGCTGGCATTATTATCATGGTGATGGTGTGAAGCAAAATTACGAAGAATCGTTTAAATGGTTCTTAAAAGCGGCTAATTTGGGCGAGCCTAGCGCACAATTTAATATCGGCATGATGTACTCCTCAGGTACAGGTATTAAACAAGACCTCGTAGAAGCATCAAAATGGTATAGAAAGTCTGCTGAGCAGGGTAAAGCCAGCGCGCAACTTAACTTAGGAATGATGTACATTAGTGGCCGTGGCATTCGTCAAAACATCGAAGAAGGCACTAAATGGCTGACTAAAGCTGCCGAACAAGGCGACACCACTGCCAAAGCCAATTTGGCATGGTTGAGTCAGCAAGGTTATATTAAAGCCGATAATGCAGAAGCTAAAGCTGAGTAAATACCACCCTAGTCCACCATAAGAATAAGAAATAGGTATCTACACTATTGTGTAGATACCTATGACCATATCACTCCCACACTGCTCTTAACTCTTTAGTTGCTAACACCATATTTTCGAGTGAGCTTTGCACTTCAGGCCAGCCACGAGTTTTTAAACCACAATCAGGATTTACCCACAAACGGTGTTTGTCCACTCCTTGCGCTGCTTTACTCAATAAATGTTTGATAGCGGCAACGGTAGGTACTTGTGGCGAGTGAATATCATAAACACCCGGCCCGATGGCATTAGGATAAGCAAAATCTTCAAAGGCTTTTAACAACTCCATCGCCGAACGTGCAGTTTCAATGGTAATCACATCAGCATCCATTGCTGCAATATGCTCAATGCAGTCATTAAATTCGGAATAACACATATGAGTGTGAATTTGCACATCATCTGCGACACCACTGGCACTGACTCTAAAGGCTTGTACTGCCCAACGCCAATAATCGGCGTGTTGACGTGCGCGTAAGGGTAAGCCTTCTCTAAAAGCGGGTTCATCTATTTGAATAATATGAATACCTGCTTGCGCCAAATCGACCACTTCATCACGGATAGCCAAAGCAATTTGTAAAGCAATTTGTTCACGGCTAATATCGTGACGTGCAAATGACCACCCTAAAATAGTCACAGGCCCAGTCAACATCCCTTTAACCCATTGTTGACTTTGGGCTTGTGCGTATGTTGCCCATTTCACGGTCATCGCCTGTGGACGCTGCACATCACCGACAATAATCGGTGGTTTGACACAGCGACTACCATAACTTTGCACCCAACCATTTAAGGTAAAAACAAAGCCTTGTAACTGCTCGCCAAAATATTCGACCATATCATTACGTTCGGCTTCGCCATGCACCAACACATCCAAGCCAATTTTTTCTTGAATGGTAATCGCTTGACGAATTTCGGCCTGCATCGCTTGTTCGTAGCTTTGCTGATTGATTTGACCTTTTTTAAACTCAGCACGCGCGCGGCGAATTTGTTGAGTTTGCGGAAAAGAACCAATGGTTGTGGTAGGTAATAAGGGCAATTTTAACAACGCTTGTTGGATTTTGGCGCGTTGACTAAATGGACTCTGGCGTTGACTATCATCAGGTCTTAACGCCGCGACTCGTGTTTGCACACTCATTTTACGCCATTCTGTGGACTGATTTAACAACTCATAGGCTTGAGTTGTTTGACGAATCAACGTGTTGACCAACTGATTATTCGTATTAAGCACCGCTTGCTTGAGTAATGCGACTTCGTTTAATTTTTGAGTAGCAAAAGCCAAACAAGCACCAACTTCATCAGGCAATTGATTTTCTGCCGCTAAATCGACAGGCACATGCAGCAAAGAACAACTCGCTGCTACCCACAAACGCTCGCCTAAGCGGGCATGGGCTTGTTGCAACAACGCTGCTTGCTTGGCCAAATCACTACGCCAGATGTTTCGACCATCAACGACACCTAAAGATAAAACTTTATATTCAGGTAAACGGTCAAGTACCTGTTGCCATTCATGGCCACCACGCACCACGTCAATATGCAAACCCGCGACAGGTAAATGACAAGCCAAACTCAAATTATCTTCTAAACCTGCAAAATAGGTGGTCAATAATAAATTTAAGTCACGGCGTTGCAAACGGTTATAGGCACGTTCAAAAGCGGCTTGCCATGCTGGGGGTAAATCTAAAGCCAAAATTGGCTCGTCAACTTGTACCCATGTTACACCTAAAGCCATTAACTCATTAAAAATTTGAGCATAAACAGGCAATAGCCCTTCTAATAAACTTAATTTATCAAACTCACCGCCATAACATTTACCGTGCCATAAATAGCTTAATGGACCAATTAAAGCCACTTTGACCTTATACCCCAAGGCTTGAGCCTCTTTCACTTCGGCAAATAAACGTCTATCACTGAGGCTAAATATTTGATGTGGTGTTAGCTCTGGCACTAAATAATGATAATTAGTATCAAACCATTTCGTCATTTCACAGGCTGGCGCATCTTCACCCGTTGGCGCACGACCACGCGCCAATCTAAAACTTAAATCTAAATTATCGGGGCTTTGTATTGTACCAAAACGCGCTGGCACTACTCCCAAGCGTAAGCTGTGATTTAGTACATGGTCATAAAAAGCAAAATCGCCTACGGTGACAAAATCTAGACCTGCATCGGCTTGTGCTTGCCAATGACGTTGACGTAATTCTCGCCCTGTTTGCTCTAAAGCCTCTTGGCTAATCAAACCTGACCAATAGGCTTCTAAAGATTTTTTTAGTTCACGATTTAGGCCAATACGCGGAAATCCCAAAATATGTGCTTTCATGGTGTGTTCATCATTAAATTAAGATGCCCTAGTGTGCAGCAAGCACAAACTTGAGACAAACTCATTTATTTAATGTTAAAGTTGAATAAAATTCACTAAGAGTATAGCTTATGCTAGATATTCGCCAGTTAAAAACCCTTGCCGCGATAAAAGAGACTGGCTCATTAGCCGAAGCTGCCGAGCGTTTACACC
>Ga0247722_10001824_pt1 | contig 11427 bp, 2 predicted proteins | sample MSEWelMarce3H_FC_FD_189094 | JGI IMG/M metagenome (GOLD analysis project Ga0247722, IMG submission 189094) | Subsurface sediment microbial communities from gas well in West Virginia, United States - MSEEL Well Study Marcellus 3H_FC | ecosystem: Environmental > Terrestrial > Deep subsurface >... | reverse complement strand
CGGTAGGGGAAGTGAACATGTTGCTCACACCCCCTGCGCTGAGGCAAGTTCTGGCCAGTTTTCACCAGCGGTGCAAGCATTGTTAAGAGATTAACCCCACGACCCGACAATTTCTTTTCTATTACACAACTTATGCACACCCTCTCATTCACCATGAGAAAGACCCGTTTGAGCGTGGGACCGTCCGGCTACCTTCGGATGGGAAAAATGGCTTCAATTGCATGAATTCTCAGGTTTAAGGGTGGTGACAAAGTTTTTAGAGGGTAATTCCGATTCAGCCAAACAGGTAAAATTAGATTGTTATGCGTTCAACACTTTCCCGTTTAAGAGCACTCAAGCATCTGCGCACATTCGTCGCTGCAGGGCTCTTGGGATCGTTGCTGTCAGTAATTAGTATTTCGCCGGCAAATGCAAACGTTGCGATTACTGAAATAACTTCCTCTAATTGGCAGACAAACACAGGAACAACTTTTGCTACAACCACTTTAAATGGATCTAGAACCGGTTGGACTGTCATGGTCCAAGCAAATGAAGATGACAATTTCCGCTCTCTTCCTTTACCGGCAGGTTTCACATCAACTTTTAATGGAACGTCATACAGCAGCATTTTCCCTGGTTCAAATACCTACATCACGTTTGGCCAAGGCTCTAGTAATTACTCAGGTTTGAGCGCTTCTAATCCAAACATTCCTGGTGTGCATATGTGTGCAAAAGATAATTCATGGCAGTTGTTTATGTATCGATGGGAAAACTCAAACCAAAATGTGCGAATTAGGTATGAAGGTAATTCTGGAACGCAAGGAACAGTCGGCTCACCAGGGATAATTTACGAAGCTGTTTTTTACAACGGCGCAACACATTTTGATGTAGCAATGGGTATAAACAATAGTTGTCCCAGCGGCAGCGTACGTGCTACAAATGGATCAGTAGAAATTGCTGCTTTCCCAAGCACCAGTCTTGCTGGCAAATTTTATCGAATTGGTGCAGCTGGGCCATCAGTTTCGAGCGTTAATTCATCGACTGCTGATGGACGATATAAAGTAGGGTCAACCGTTGCCGTTCAAGTCAATTTTTCAACAGCAGTTACCGTTACTGGAACACCACAGTTGACTCTTGAAACAGGGGCCACTGATCGCGTTCTTAACTATGTTTCTGGCTCAGGCACCACAGCATTAACGTTTAACTACACAGTCCAAGCAGGTGATACCTCAGCAGATTTGGATTACATCAGCACAAGTGCGCTTGTCTTAAACGGTGGAACAATTAGAAATTCTGCAGCACAAAATGCTTCACTCACTCTGCCTTCGCCGGGTGCGGCAGGCTCACTTGCTGCAAACAAAGCAATCGTTATTGACACAACGGCGCCAACCGTTTCGAGCGTAAATTCCTCGACAGGTAATGCTAGTTATGGTGCAGGATCTGCAATCTCAATCCAAGTGAATTTTTCTGAAGCTGTAGCAGTTACCGGCACTCCTCAACTTACTTTGGAAACTGGTGCTACGGACCGCACAATTAACTATGTTTCTGGCACGGGCAGCACAGCTTTAACTTTTACGTACACTGTTCAAGCAGGAGACACTTCGGCAGATTTAGATTATGTGGGCACTACTTCACTTGCTCTAAACAGCGGAACAATCAGAGATCTTGCAACAAATGATGCAGTGTTGACACTTGCATCACCGGGTGGTGCAGGCTCACTTGCTGCAAACAAGATGCTAGTTATTGATACAACCGCACCAACTGTTACGGGCGTGACATCATCGTCATTAAACGGCAATTTCATTCTTGGTTCTACCGTTTCTGTACAAGTTAACTTCTCTGAAAATGTGACAGTAGTTGGCACACCTCAACTGACCTTAGAGACTGGTGCAGTCGACCGCGTGGTCAATTACGCATCAGGAAGTACTACTTCTTCACTAACATTCACATATACGGTTCAGTCAGGTGATAATTCAACCGATTTGGATTACACCAGCACAAGTGCTCTGGCACTAAATGGTGGAACGATTAGAGATCTAGCAAGCAACAGTGCAGTGCTGACACTGCCAGCACCTGGTGCTACAGGATCCCTCGGATTTAACAAAGTTATTGTGGTTGATGCAATTGCTCCAACTGTTTCTTCTGTTTCATCTTCTACTGCAGATGGCACATTAAGTGTTGGTCAATCAGTCTCCATTCAAGTTAATTTCTCTGAAGCAGTGACTGTTACAGGAACGCCAACTTTATTGCTTGAAACCGGTACTACTGATAGGTCAGCAACATTTGTCAGTGGCTCTGGGACTACGACTTTAAACTTTACTTACACTGTTCAAACAGGTGATACCTCTGCAGATTTAAACTATGTTGATACAACATCTTTGGCTCTAAGTGGTGGCACAATCAAAGATGCACTGGGAAATAATGCAACACTTACTTTGCCTGCAACTGCAAATGCTTCCGCACTAGCTGGTAGCAAAGCAATTGTCATTGATACAACTGCTCCAGTCTTCTCATCTGCAGCTGTGACAAGTGATGGAACTCAGATTGTATTGACCTATAACAGTGCCTTGAGTGCTACGACTGCGTCCACTTCATCATTTGCAGTCACCGTTGCTGGTGCATCGGCAACCATTTCAACTGTTGCAACATCAGCTTCAACGGTTGTGTTAACCATGACTTCACGAATTACAACAGGACAAGTCGTTAGTTTCACCTACACAGATCCGACTGCAGGAAATGACGCAAACGCCACCCAAGATATTCCAGGAAATGACGCTGCAACATTGGGCTCAACTTCGGTGACAAATAGTTCAACAATCACTCGCCCTGTCTTTGTGGCACCAACAACAGGTGTAACTGCAACAGCCCAAACTTCCTACACACTTACTCTCACAGCTGCGACCGGGGGTAGTGGAAGTGGATATGTATACACACTTGCAACCGGTTCACTTCCGGCAGGACTAACACTTAACGGCCGCATTATTAGTGGAACCCCAACATCCTCTGGAACTTTTTCTGGAATCAGCATCACTGTTACAGACAGTAATTCAGTTACGACAACTACAGCCACCTTCACCATCACTGTCAACCGTGGATCTCAACTTCCCATCTCTATTGCAACCAGATATGGAACGGGCGGACAGGCACTTACCCTTGCAATACAGGGCGGCTCTGGAACAGGGGCCCTTACCTACACCTTAGATCCTCTTGTTCAAACTTCATGTCTTTTATCTGGATCTGTGCTTACTCCCAACTTTGCAGTTGGAACATCTGGCACATGCTTTGTTAAAGCGACTAAGGCTGCAGATGGTGCCTTTACTGCAACCTCATCTTCTACAACTGCAATCTTCTTCACCGCCTATGTTCCAGTCATCCAACAAACACTGACATGCCCTGCAGGAACTATTCCATCTGCTCCTTCTGGTATTGGAGTGGGCAGTTGTATTCAAGTCCTAGCACCGGTTAGCCCAACAGCAGGAGACAGTGGAGCTGCCCCCAAGATCACAGGACTGTCTGCCATCTCAGGGCTAGTCGGTGCAACCATCACTATTACAGGAACTGGGTTTTCAACTGTTACGAGAGTGCAGTTTGGCAGCAAGTCAACGACTACTTTTACTGCAACATCGACAACGATCACAGTCGATGTTCCAACAGGTGCAACTAGAGGGCGCGTGATGGTCGTTAGCCCAACAGGAACTGCGATGGCAGCGCAGATATTTACCGTCACAACACTCGATACTCAAGCCCCAGGCTTTACAGGAGGCAGTGTTAACACTTCTTCTCCTACTCTGCTAACTCTTAACTTTGATGAAACCATCGATGGCACAGGAGTACTAGCTTCATCCTTTGCAGTGCTCGTTGCTGGAACAAATAGAGCAATCACTGGCATATCTATCTCAGGAACCTCCATTACGCTAACTCTTGCAAGTGCGGTGACAACGGGACAGACAGTTGACTTCACCTACACATCCCCTGGGGATTCAACATCCATCAAGGATGCTGCAGGCAATAAGACAGCCACCATCACATCAACAAGGCTGACAAATAACTTAAGTTGAGGCGGGCCAGATTAAGCGGTTTTACGCATAGTGGGATTTAAAGATTCACCCAGGTGGACTATTTTCTGACTAATTTCTTTCCTAGTGCTAACCCCTCATAAACTGTGCTTCTAAAGAGGAGGGCAAAATGAGACGCCGCATTGTTTCTAGCATTGTCTCCTTTGCCCTTTCACTTTCACTGCTCACAGCAGTTTCAATTGTTACTGCCCCACCTGCAAATGCCAACATAACTGGAACAGGCAGTGGTCTCTTTGCGCTTTTGAAGAATGGCGTCGGCGATTACGCAACCATTCCTACAGATATGAGATTTTCAGATCGTTGTGGTTCAACAATTTTAACAACTGTAGATTTTGATTGGACTTCAGCTATGCCGACTGGCGCCACCAGTTGTGGTACGCAGGATGGCTCTTTCCGCACAAATTACTCAGCGATGATTACTGGCTATCTATTAGCTCCAGCTAGTGGAAGCTTCACTTTCAAATCTCGCAATGATGATGGATTTATAGTAAACATAAATGGGCAAACTGTTATTTCATCATGGACAGGACAGGGCGCAGTTGCACTTCCGAACTTCAACACAAACACTGCAGCATCTGCATCAATCTCACTTGTTGCAGGCAACATCTATCCACTGCGCATTTTCTTTAGCCAAGGCGCAGGCGCTAGTGAAGCACACCTGTATTGGAACTATGGCTCTGGAGATCAAATTATTCCACAAAGCAACTTAGGTTTAACTGCAAGTGATTTAGGAACAGGGTGCGCAGTCGGTGAATCACAGTTTTGTCCGGCAGATAATGCTCGCCAGATTAAAGCGATTAATGGAACAAACACCAACCAAAAGTGGTGGATCAATGTTGGTGGAGTGTCAACAAATACTTACGCATTGATGGATTCAAACATCGATGGTGGTGGATGGATGATGGGAATGAAGGGTTTGACCAACGCCCAAAGTAATCAAACAACATTTCAATATGACTCTTCACATTGGACCACCAACTCCACTGTGCAATTGGGCGCGGACAACAACGCCCCCCTTGCATCAGATAACGCCAACGGGAAAAACAATGTTTTCAACTACACAGCAGCAACCGAAGCATTAGTTATTTGGCGAGATCTACTCAATAGATCTGATGGATATAGATATACCGGTGCTGGAACATATGGATTTACCTGGAAAGAATCCTTAACCTCCTCTACTGGGTGGTCTAACCCTGCAGCAGGTGGTGTGAATTCAAGTGGTGGCTGTCCTAATACTGCAGTGACATTGCTGGTTTTATTTACTAACGCAAATCGATGCAAACTTCGTGCCGCTTCATCGTCGTCGCCATACGATGCTCGTGGATCAACAGTCTTTTCTTCTCAAAACCAAATCGATTTCTTTGGATTTAATTACTACGGATCTGGTGCTACTCCATTTAAAAAAGTGCGTTTTGGCTTTGGTTGGAATGAAAATGCTGTGGGCGATGAAGGCTCAGGTGACGTTAACGGCGGAATCGGCATGGGTGGAAGCAGTACTGGCGCATGGGCAGCCGGTGACTTCATCGGTTGCTGTCAGTCGACTACCGGTATTAATCGCCAAGCAGGATTTGAGTTCTATGTAAGAAACTCAGCCCTTGGACTTGCTGGTTCAACTGCATCTGCAACTGCTACATACACAACTGCTTCAACACCTTGGACTGTTTCCTCTGTCGGTTACTCAGCAGGTGCTCAACTTCAGCGATACATTGTTAAGCCAATTGGATCTGGCGTTGATATGAGCAAAATTTCAATTAACGCATCTACGGGCGCGGTATCGGTAACTTCAGAGATCGCAGGTGGAACTTACAATCTAGCCGTCAGCATGATTGATACCTATGGCCAAGTTGCCTCAAGTAAATTCACTTTAACTGTTGCAGATGCAGGATTAACAGGACTTTCATTAACGACAGGTACGCTTTCCCCAGCCTTTGCAAAAGCAACAACCACATACACAGCAACAGTGCCTAGTGCGACAACAGGAATATCTGTTACTCCAACAGGTGCTTTGGGTTCATCCACGTATCAAACAAATATTAATTCTGCAGGTTATACAGCTTCGCTTTGGACAGGCACTCAATCCTTCTCCCTACCTCTGGTTCATGGATCAAATACAGTGTTAATTCGTGTTACTGCTACCGATGGAGTTACGACGAGGATTTACACGGTAACCGTCACTCGCGAAATTTCAGCGTGTTCACCAGCATCAAGTTCATCAGGTGGATTTACAACCCTCATCTTTGGTTCCGTTGGGAGCTGTACCTGGACAACTCCAACCGGTTTAACAACAGCAGATCTATTGGTAGTTGGCGGCGGAGGAGGTGGCGGTGACTCGAGTACTAGCGCCACAGGTGGCGGTGGAGGTGCTGGAGGTTATTTCTCTTCAACAGTTTCAGTAAGTGGAGACATTCTGATCACCATTGGAGGTGGTGGCTCTGGTGCAACATCTAGTACAACAAATGGAACCTCTGGTGGCGATAGTGCTTTTGGAACATTAAAAGTTGGTGGTGGAGGCTATGGAAATAGCGTCAGCTTTGCAACAGCTCAACGTGCTGGCGCAGGTAATGGTGGTTCTGGTTATGTTTCAGGTGGGTCCGGTGGTGGTGGACGCAATAGAGGCGCAGGAAATAACGATGGAAAATTGGGAGGCAATGCTGGCTTAAGAGCCGTATCAGGTGTTGCATTCCTCGGCACTACTTACATAGGTGTAGATGGTGTTGCTGGCAGTAACGCTTGGGAAGGAGATCTGGCAAGCGGCGCTTGGGGTGGAGCAATTACCGCCTCTAATCGAACCTCAACTATTACTGGCTCTTCAGTTGTTTACGCTAAACCTGGAGTTTTCTTGCCCTGGGACTCAGCTTCAAACACAGAAGCACCCCAAACATATGGGTCAGGTGGTTCAGCAAATTACAACTATGGATCTGCAGAAACTGCTGGAAACACACTTGGTGGTAATGGCGAAAAAGGTGTTGTGATTGTTCGCTATGCGATGCCATCTGCTCCAACTTCACTTGTTGCAACACCTGGTAACGGGCAGATATCAGTTGCATTCACACCTGGAGTAAATGTCGGAGCGAGTATTACTAACTATAAGTACTCACTTGATGGCGTTAATTACACACCCTTGTCACCAGCTGTTACAACTTCTCCGGTGGTGATCCCAGGATTAACCAATGGAACTTCTTATACGGTGTATTTAAAGGCAGTAAATGCCACCGGTGATTCTGCTGCATCTTCATCTGTTACTTCAACACCCAGAACAACTCCTTCGGCTCCAACAAATCTAGTTGCAACAGTTGCAAGTGGGCAGCTTTCAATTGCATTCACTGAAGGTGCCACTGGCGGTTCTGCTATAACTAACTATAAGTATTCTCTAGATGGCACTAATTACACTGCCTTTTCTCCGGCAGATACCACCACTCCTGTTGTAATTACTGGCTTAACTAACGGAACTTCTTACACAATATATTTGAAGGCGGTAAACATAGTTGGCGACGGCACAGCTTCAGCCTCAATAACAGCAACTCCCAATGTGGTACCAACAATAAGTTCCGTGCCGACCATTTCTGGCACTACAACGCGCGGACAAATTCTTACCGTCAGCAATGGCACCTGGGCAAATAACCCAACTTCATACACATACTCATGGTCACGTGCCACAACTTCTGGCGGTTCTTATTCAACAATCTCTGGTGCAATAGCAAGCACTTACACTTTAACAACTGCAGATATTGGTCAATTTATTAAAGCAACGGTTATTGCAACTAACTCGGCTGGAAATAGCGCTGCATCAACCTCTGCAGCAACGGCTGCGGCGGTTATTGCCACAGACCCAGTAATTCTCTTAGATTCCGGAACTTCTTCCTCTTATTCAGGTAGTGGCTCTACCTGGAATGACATCAGTGGCAATGGGTTTAATGCAACACTATTTAATAGCCCAACATTTACATCAACTAATGAAGGGTTACTAAATTTCTCTGCGCCAAGTTTGCAGAAAGCAGAAACCAATGTGTCAATTCCCGCTCTATCTCAGTTCTCAATTGGAGCATGGTTTAAGTTAACTTCATTCCCAACTGGTGACTACATGAATATCGTTTCCACAGTTTGGGACGGCTCCTCAAAAATCTCCAATGCATTATGGCTTCGAGGAAGCGGTTCGAATTACTATGTTGATGGTGGATTTTGGACAGGTACTGCTTGGCGTACGGCAAATAATGACTCTAGCTTGAACAAGACTGACACGTATAACAAAGTTGCTTTGAATACTTGGTATTACGTTGTGACAACTTATGACGGTACAACGTTAAAACTTTTCATAAACAACTCCATGGTTGCCTCTTCGAATCAGACTGGGCTAGATACTGGGGTATCGGCAATTTTACGAATTGGCGCTAGATTTAATCAGACCACGGCTCCCTACTTCTTTACTGGGACTATTCCGGTTGTAAAGTTATACGGTCGCGCAATTAGTTCTTCAGAAGTTACATCTGATTTCAATACATACGCACCCCGTTATCTTGCTCCTGTAAATACAGTGTTACCAGCAATTTCTGGAACGCAAACTGTGGGTCAGGTTCTTTCAGTAACAGATGGAACATGGTCCAACACACCTGCAAGCTACACATATGTATGGTCTCGCTCTTCAACACTCAATGGAACTTACTCGGCAATATCGGGTGCAAATTCGAATACATACACAGTTACAAACTCAGATGTTGGGTTCTTTGTTAGAGCAACAGTGACTGCAATAAATACAGGAGGAAGCACAGACGCATCATCAATTGGCGTAGTTATAACTGGCGCTGCACTAACTCCTACATTTGGATCGGCAACGCGTACAGCAGATGGCTTCACTGTTCAAATTTCAAACTACAGCGCAGATTACACATGGGCAGGCACTGCTACATCAAGCGGGTCCGTTGCTATTGGGATAACTGGTTTAGTTACAGTAACAGGAGTTGCTCCCGGGGTTTCTTCAACAGCAACAATTACAACAACACGAAATAATTACACAGGAGGAAGTGCAATAGTTTCGGCAACTTCTCTACAAAGCACGGTTGCGACTTTGTCTGCACTTGCACTTACTACAGCAACACTTTCGCCAACGTTTGCCTCAGCAACCACTACTTACACTTCATCGGTTGCCAATTCTACGACTTCAATTACAGTCACACCAACGCGCACTCAAGCAAATGCGACAATTACAGTCAACGGAACAGCAGCAACTTCAGGTTCTGCAACTTCTGCAATTTCTCTCAATGTTGGAAGCAACATAATTACTATTGTTGTTACCGCACAAGATGGAACAACGACGCAGACCTATACAGTTACCGTCACGCGAGCAGCTTCTACCGTCTCAACATTGTCAACACTTGTCTTAACTACTGCAACTCTATCGCCAACGTTTGCTTCAGCAACAACCTCATACACTTCAACGGTTGCTAACTCCGTGACTTCGATAACTGTCACTCCAACACGTACCCAAGCCAATGCCACAATTACAGTCAATGGAACCTCTGCAACTTCAGGTTCTGCAACATCTGCTATTTCGCTTAGTGTAGGAAGCAACACTGTAACAATTGTCGTTACAGCCCAAGATGGAACAACAATCACCACTTACACAGTCACCGTTACCCGACAGTCCAATGATGCAACTCTTTCTGCACTCACAGTTTCGCAAGGAACTTTATCTCCCTCTTTTGCAGCGGCAACTACCTCTTATACGGTCACAGTTATAAACTCGATATCGTCAATAACAGTAACGCCCACTCGCACACAAGCTAATGCCACGATTCAAGCAAGAGTGGGGGCAGGCTCTTATGCATCTGTCACTTCAGGATCGGCATCGAGTGGACTTGCCTTATCTGTTGGTTCAAATACGGTCAATGTTTTAGTAACAGCTCAAGATGGCACAACCAAGACCTACACAATCACCATCACAAGGGCCCCTGCAATTAGCTTTATTAACTCTCTTTCTGCCCCATCTGGTGTTGCAATGAGTGCCTATCAAGGCATTACTTTCCAGGCAGCAACGGGTGGCTCTGGAACATTCACCTACACATACTCAATCAACAACGTAGTTAATGCATCCCTGCCTGCCGGATTAACCTTTAACGGCTCAAGCCGCACTATTTCTGGAACGCCGACAGTTGCTGGCACAACCGGGACAATCAGAATCATTGCAACAGATACCAACTCTGATGTCTTTACGATGTCAACAGGATTTACCATCACTATCGCCTCTGGCACTCAGCTTCCTATCTCTATAGCAACTAGATATGGAACAGGCGGGCAGGCACTTACTCTTGCAATACAGGGCGGCTCTGGAACAGGGGCCCTTACCTACACGTTAGATCCACTTGTTCAAACATCATGTCTTCTATCTGGATCAATACTTACTCCCAACTTTGCAGCTGGAACTTCTGGCACCTGTTACGTTAAGGCAACAAGAGCGGCAGATGCGGCCTTTACTGCAACCTCATCTTCTACCACTGCAATCTTCTTCACCGCCTATGTTCCAGTCATCCAACAAACACTGACATGTCCTGCAGGAACTATTCCATCTTCTCCTTCTGGAATTGGAGTGGGAAGTTGTATTCAAGTGCTAGCACCTGTCTCTCCCTCTGCAGGAGACAGTGGAGCTGCTCCCAAGATCACAGGACTGTCTGCCATCTCAGGTTTAGTTGGTGATTCCATCACTATTACCGGAACTGGGTTTTCAACTGTCACCCGTGTTCAGTTTGGCAGCAAATCAACGACTACTTTTACTGCAACATCAACGACCATCACAGTTGCAGTTCCCACCGGTGCAACGCGTGGTCGTGTGATGGTTGTGAGCCCAACAGGAACTGCCATGGCAGCACAGATATTTACAGTCACAACACTTGATACCCAAGCCCCAGGTTTTACAGGAGGCAGTGTTAATACTTCATCTCCAACACTGTTGACTCTTAACTTTGATGAGACGATCGATGGCACAGGAGTGCTTGCCACTTCCTTTGCAGTGCTCGTTGCTGGAACAAATAGAGCCATCACTGGCATATCAATCTCAGGAACGACGATTATCTTGACCCTTGCAAGTGCAGTGACAACGGGACAGACAGTTGACTTCACCTACACATCCCCTGGGGATTCAACCTCTGTTAAAGATGCTGCCGGCAACAAGACGGCCACCATTACATCGACACGGCTGACTAACAACTTAAGTTGAGGGAGAGTGATGAGGGAAAATTTATGGATTCAAAGAGAGAGGCTAAGATAGGCACGTGAGTTTGTTAGACAGAATTATCGATAGCCTTCATGCTCTTTTTTACAGTCAAAAAAGAAGTGTCAGTGTTTGCTCTCGTTTTATTGCCGTTGCAGCTGTGATCCTTAC
>Ga0247722_10001823_pt1 | contig 11430 bp, 12 predicted proteins | sample MSEWelMarce3H_FC_FD_189094 | JGI IMG/M metagenome (GOLD analysis project Ga0247722, IMG submission 189094) | Subsurface sediment microbial communities from gas well in West Virginia, United States - MSEEL Well Study Marcellus 3H_FC | ecosystem: Environmental > Terrestrial > Deep subsurface >... | reverse complement strand
AACATCAATCAATCTTACAAACTGTGTTTTATTGACTTTATTTGCAGAATACCATCCATATAACCCAAATACAATTGCGCAACTAATAAATATATTTTGTTCGTTCATTTACAATATATATGGAAAAATATTTATCTTTGGAAAAATGATTTTTACAAAATTGATTTTTATATTTATTTATCTTGTAAAATATAAAAATAACAATCTATATACAAAAATGAGACGCTTCTTTTCCACAATTCGCATATATACAGACGGGTCCTGTATCGGGAACAAAACGTACGGAACCCGCGGTGGTATCGGTATTTATTTCCCGAATGGTGAGTACCCAAACGTAAGTGAAAATTATAACAAAACGTTGGTTAAACCTGCAACAAGTAAGCGGTGCGAACTGCTTGCGGTTACTTATGCATTGGTTATGCACAGTGTTTGGCTGAATTATAAGCCGTGTATCATATACACTAATTCTGAATATACAATTCAATCCTTGACCCAGTATTGTCCGTTGTGGAGCCAGAATGGCTGGAAGAAAACGAATGGTCAACTCGTTAAAAATACGGATTTGCTGATACCGATGTACAATATGTTCAATAAAAGCCCCAATATCAGTTTTCAGTATGTGCGGGCGCACACTGGGCTATTAGACGAACACTCGGTGAACAATAATATTGCGTATGCGTTTGCGCGGAAAGGACTTATGTATAAATAAAAAAGAGGGGGTTTGTTTGTTTCTTTTTTTTTGTTTTTTTTGGTTTCTTCTTTTTTATGATTTTTTATTGATATTTTGTAAAATTATTATGTGATTTTTTTATGATTTTTTATTGATATTTTGTAAAATTATTATGTGTGTATGAAATGAATTGGAGAATTCGTAAACTTGTTGAATGTCCCATTTTAAATTAAGTAAGGCCAAAGCCTTACTTAATGAATAAATGTCAGGGCCCTGACATTTTAATTCTTCAAGGGTTTAATTGTCGTCAATCATAGATTGGTTGGCCTGGCAAAAGGTATGACAAACCTTGCAATCTCCCTTTTTGAAACAGTGGTACCTATATTCTTCGCACGTATCCCAGCACCTTTTTCCACAGTACTGATGGTTGTTTTCATCAAAGACCGCGTTTTCTACGGTTTTGCCACAGCAATGGCAATGGGTTTGGTAGTCAAGCGCCTCCTCCATCGTAAGATTGTGCTCTTCAGCGTAGCGCGCCAATTGTATCTTTTCTTCTGTGGAATACTGGCCAAACAAAGTAGGTTTAGGTTGCAATTCAAGATGCCAGTAGCAGGGGCCACAAAACAGCTCGCCGTCAACCATATTTCTATCTTGCCAATCGTGTTTGTCGGTGCAAAGGGCGCACTCAAAGGTTTTCTCTTCTTCTACCTTGAATGCGTACTTGGGCTTTTCACCGCAAACTTCAAACGCGCAGTTATTGCAATAGACGGAGGACTTGTAATTATAACTGTAGTATTCGCATTCTTCGGCGCCACAATTACAACAAGTAATGTACTTGGTATCGTCGCAACAGGATCTCGTATTTACAGGAAGACCCAAAAGGTCATTGCACGTTTCGCATATTCCATTGTAGTTGGTGGAACGGATAATGTCCTTGTCATTAAATCGCATCTCGCAATTTTCGCAGTATAATCGGTTGATTTCTTCTTTTTCGGCGCACAAATTGCACCAGGTTTCGTTCTCATCTGCGTATCCCTCGTGGTCGGTAAGCGGTTTCAAACAAATGTCGCACTTTGACGGGTAACGGTCTTCCTCCGAGCCAGTATATGCGAGGCACTGAATGCAATCGGGAGCCCAGTAGCAAGAAGATGGGAGGGCATCCGTGTTAAATTCATACTTGGTCAAATCAAAGACGTGATCCAAATTCATTTTTGTTAGTTAGTTTGTAGGTTATAATTAATTATGGGATATATTCTGATTGTTAACCAGAATATGTTTTTATGTATGCCTTCTTTAAAAATGCAAAAAAAGACTTCAATTTTAAAGGGGGCGTAGCCACCCTATAAAGGCGAAGCCTGACGGCTTAGACCCCCCTCAATGGTTTTTATTTGGTTTTAAAATAAAAGGGAAGGGGGCGTAGGGGAAACCTACGGTTTCCCTACTTAAAATTGAACTTTTAAATGCATATAAACAAGAAAGCATAATATATAGTACTAATTTATAAAAATGATTATTCCAGTAAAATGCGTAACTTGCGGCAAGGTTCTAGCCAACAAATATAGATACTATTTGGAGAAAGTAAGACAAAAAAAGCAAATCAGTATGGGCACCGAAGACAGTGCGGTATTGTCAAGAACCGTTTACTTGACCAAGGACAATACAAAGAAAACGGCCGAGGGCGAGGTGTTAGACGATTTAGGGTTAATTGACCCGTGTTGTCGCCGACATATGTTGACCCATGTTGATATTGAGTAAGGGAAACCTACGGTTTCCCCTATGACCCCTTCCCTTAGTATGGGATTAAAATCCCAAAGGGCTGAATACAACAAGTACCCTATGACCCCTCCTTTTATAAAGATGTAACCGCACTTTTTTTTGCCATATTAGTTTATAATATGGCAAACCAAAAACGAAGGACTCTTCGAAAGAGTGATAAACGAAGGACCGATAAACGAAGGACCGATAAACGAAGGACCGATAAACGAAGGACTGATAAACGAAGGACTTTGCGCGGTGGAAGTGATTTCAATGTTCCAATCCATTCATTTTATCCGCAAAACACGTTTGAACACGACCTATCCAGACAAATGACAACATCTGTTTTAAAAGGTGGTTCCAGAAGAAACCATTCGCGCAGATATTTGAAACCCGTTTCGGGTGGAAGTGGATTTTTTAACAATTTTGGAACATATGCAGGTGCAACAAGCGCGACAAATCAAATAATGGGTTCTAATTCAATATCCTCTGGTGCATCATTGGGTCCAACATACAAGGTATAAGACCGACTGTCAAAGGTATAAGACCGACTGTCAAAGGTATAAGACCGACTGTCAAAGGTATAATTTTCTCTGCAGATAGTTTATAAAATGTCTCTGAATATCCGCAAATGGTGCACCCCCGCCTATTTTTACTTCATTGTTTCTATCATTGCAATCGTGATTATGTCAATCCAAAACTACGGAAATACCAACGTATATTGTTTAGGAGATTATAGTTGCAGTGTTACAAGCACCTTTTTAATATTCATATTCAAGGTTCTCTACGTTCTGTTCTGGACTTGGATTCTTAATTTGCTTTGCAAGAATGGGTACGAATCTGTTTCCTGGTTCTTGTTCCTTCTTCCGTACATCATTATGTTTATTATGATTGCGTACTTGTTTCTCTAAAGGGGTAAGCGAAGCGGAACTCGTCGTATTCAGCGTGCTTCGCACGCTTACGCCTTTTGAACCCATACTAATAGTAATTTTAAAAAAGGAATACTTAATAAATACAATGGCACTGCCTTATAGGCAGTGACATTTAATAAATGGATGTCATAATACATCATTGAAGAATTAAAATGTCAGGGCATATAAGGCCCTGACATTTATTAATTAACTAAGGCCAAAGCATTAGTTAATTTAAAATTGGACTTTTTAATTATCCGATGGTGCAGTAAGGCGACGCTTCGCTTACAGGCGACAGCTTAAATCGTTACTGGTATAAATCTGCATGAAGGGAGGGGTCATAGGGGAAAGGGCAAAGCCCGACTGGCTTAACCGTAGGTTCCCTATTTTCTCTTTAACTCTTATATAAAATGACCCAACGAGTTCGGCATACACGCAACAACAAAACACGAAAAAATATTTTTTCGTTGGAGGGTTGGATAACTGTCAAGGTTTCCGGTTCTTACTACGAGATGGGATATCAACACGGGTCTATTCTCTGCAAACAAATAGAGAAAGCCAAAGAAGTAATGAAATCCTTGGTAAAAACAAACTATAAAGTTTCTCTCTCTGAATACGTTAAAAAATGTGTTTCACTTGTGAAAGAAACAAAAGAATGGAAAAATATATTTGATGAACTCCGTGGAATCCGCGACGGTTGTTCTTCCGCCATGTCTTTGGATGAACTGATCGCCTGGAATATGTATTTGTCAATGGATGAAATTTTGAATAAAAGGTTGGTGCAGAGATGCAGCGCTTTCATTGCTACCGGTTCAAAGACGGTTGATGGCAAAATTCTGATGGCGCACAATACCCATTGCGACTATGCTTCCGGTTTCATTTCCAATATAGTTATGCATATGCATCCTTCTGCGCCGGATACGTTTCCATTCGTAATGCAGACATTGCCCGGTTTAGTATGCAGTTCTACGGACTGGTTCATTTCCGAATCGGGCATCATCGGGTGCGAAACCACCATTTCCGACATTAATTACATTCCGGATTTTGAAAAGGGCGTTCCCTATTTTTTCCGCATTCGCAAGGCAATGGAAACTGGAAAAACCCTGGATGACTACGTTTCCATTATGATGGATCAAAATGCTGGCGATTATGCGTGTTCGTGGCTGTTCGGCGATATTAATAGTGGAGAGATCATGCGATTTGAATTGGGGAAAGAGACACACGGAATTGACAGGACCGTGGATGGACTTTTCTATGGGATGAACAGCGCATTCACTCCGGAACTTGCAAAAAAAGAAACCAACGACACCGAACTAAATGACCCAACCACCATCAATGGATCACGCAACGTCCGACTCAATGAATTGTTGAATGCGAAAAAACTGGATTTGAAATACGCGAAAAAAGTGCTGGCCGACCATTACGATTGCAAAGAGAAGACGGTTCGTAAAGGAATGCGCGGAATATGCAAACACAAAGAATGTGAGAAGGGGAAAAATTATAAGGTCGCAGGAACCGTGGACGGCAAAGTCACAGACACAACATTAGCCAGAAAAATGAAATTCATTGGGAGAATGGGATCCAGTTGTGGCCGAGTATTTTTGAAAAAAGATTACCCAAATGTGCTGGACTGCGTGGACAATATGCCCAAGTATAATTGGACTCGGTTATAAATGTATTTAAAAATATAAAATTATTTTTAAATAATGTAGTGTCATTCCACTTCACAAAGATTATTGTGATTTCAAATGTGTAAAATCTACAAAATTATTACACATTTGCACAATTCGTAAACGTGTTAAACGCCGATTTATTGGTGAATTATTAGTGCAAAAGTAGGTAGTCTTTGCGCATTATAAATGCGCAAATGTGTAAAATATTTAATATTTTTTTGTTTTGTTTTTTTTACATTTTATTTTTTTGGGTTTACTTTTAGTTTTTATTTTAGATTTTTTGCCTCCTATTAAACGAACGTTATTTGCTAATTCAATATAACATCCAGCAACATTTTTATACATTTCTAAAATAGTTTCAAGTTTTGGATTAACTATTTGTCCGGTCCGATATTCTCGGCGAATATATAATGCTTCTGTCGGAAATCCCCATGTCCAATTTTCGAGTTTTGCCCCCATATCTCCAATTAATTGTAATTCATCTCTTGATGTAGTAGTAGACTCTAGTATTTTAAGTTCTGAAAGCATTATAGGTGCACCATTTAATCCTTGAACTACTCTGTCTGTTTCTTGTGCGTGTGAAGGTAGTATAGGAGCCTTATTTCTATTGATTTCATCAATTTCATCAATCAAACCCTTTAAATTTTCTACTAAGATTGGTGTAGTTTTATTTTTTTTTAAAAAATTTTCAAGTTGTTTAATATTTATATGAGCACTAGTTGTTCTATGTATTTTACCTGCTTTTGCATGTTGTTTTTCAACTATCGCATTTGCGCGATAATTTTTCATAGATTTTGATTCACTAGTATTTATTGTTCCATACGCATTTATTACAGGGGTTCTATATTTTTCCGCATCAGATAAAACCTTTTCTAAACATTTTTTAGTATCATTTAAATCTTCTTTTGACAATATGTCTTCTTCCAGCTTTGATTTATAATCTGTCATTTATAATAATAGTACATAAAAATAAAAAATTATAAGAATTTATTGTCTTTATGTAATATTCCTAAACTACAGAAACAACTTATATTTGTGTATATAAAGCTATTTGTTGTAATTGATAAAAATAAAATGAAATAAACAATTTGTAGACAATTCAAAATAAAAAATAATTGACTGCACTAATTACAAAATATGGATAAAGAATAAACAGAAGGGATGTGGTCATATGGACATAAACAAATTGGTTTCTTCCCGATTGGTTCCCATATAAAATAGATGAGCGAAGCGAATGGGTTTTATGGCGACTTTATCGCCATAAAATTGATTTTTTATTCATTCTATACCCCAAGAATATAAAAACATAATATATAACTATTATAGCAAAAATGAACCCTAAAATTAGCACAGTATCCGAAGACGCAGGCATTCTCAAGTTCACGCTGTCAGGCGTCAATGTGAGTTTAGCAAACGCAATACGCCGAATTATTTTGAACGACATTGACACGGTCGTTTTCAGAACAGAGACATACGGCGACAACAAATGCACCATCACTGTAAATTCCGGCCGTCTTCACAACGAGATTCTGAAACAGCGTCTTAGTTGCATCCCTGTTCACAGCACAAACCCGGAAGAACTGCCCGGCAAATACATTCTGGAAATACACGAGAAAAATGAAACGGACCACATGTTGTTTGTCACCACCGAACATTTCAAAATCAAAAACAAGGAAACCAATGAGCCAATGGGTAAGGCCGACGTCAATCGCATTTTCCCAGCCGACGTGAAAACCCGGCAACACATTGATTTTTGCAGATTAAGACCCAAAATCGGCGATGTCCCAGGCGAAGAAATCCGGTTGACGTGCGAGTTTTCTGTCGCAAATGCGGGAACCAGTAGTATGTTCAATGTGGTTTCCAAGTGCGCATACGGCAACACGATTGATTCAAATATGGCCAAAGACGCGTGGACCGAAAAGGAGAACAAAATGCGCGCGGATGGCGCAACTGCGGAGGAGATTGAATATGTGAAAACCAACTTTTACTTGTTGGACGCCCAGCGGTATTTTAAGGAAAACAGTTTTGATTTTGCGGTTGAAACATTGGGGGTTTTCTCAAACAACGAAATTGTCAAAAAGGCCTGCGCAATAATGCAGAGAAAGCTACTTGATTTTATGGAAAAGGTTGGAGATGGTAGCGTGCCGATTGAGCCAAGTGTTGTTACGATGGACAATAGTTGGGACGTGATTTTGGAGAACGAAGATTATACTTTAGGAAAGGCACTTGAATACTACTTATACGAGAATTTCTATAATTCAAAGGACAATAAGAAGCTGAACTTTTGCGCCTTCAAAAAGTTGCACCCGCATGATGCAAGCAGTCGCATCCGATTGGCCTATGCATCCAAAGTCAGTGAAAACGAAATTGGTCAAGATTTGAAAGAGGCTTGTGCCAATTTACAAGAAGTATATGTAGCCATTCACAAGATGTTCTAAAATAAGGGAACCTACGGTTCCCTTATGAACCCTCCCTTAAAATAAACCTACTGTTATTCAAATTTGCTTACGTTTTTTTCACTTTTCTTTTAAAGGGGTAAGCAAAGCGGAACTCGTCGCTTCCGCTTCGCTTAACCCTTTTGAAGCCATACTTATAATATTTTTTAGTATGGGGTCATAGGGGAACGACGAGTTCCCTTATTTTCTTGATAACATATATAATATGTCTAAGCAAACCAGTAGTTCTAATCTAGGAGGACCTTTCCAGGGATTTTCCAGCAAACAAACCATGACGAATTATAAAACATCTGAGCTTGTGGGTATGCGAAGAGTTCTTAGAATGGGATGGAATACTCCATATGCCACCGGAACTGTAAATAATCGTGCTCGTGTAACCACTCCTTTCCGCGCTGTCAACAACAGTGGCGATTTTTTGGGTCGCCAGAATTATTCGTCGGGCGGACCCAATCCCACCAACGCATCCAGACCCGGTTACGCAAGAAATATTGGGTCTATTTGGACCAACACTGATGCAACTGGTATCCCCGCATCTTCGTGCAACGTCAAGTTTGTTGCAGACAGTTCTGAGTACATCAAATTCAAGAAACAACAGGCGAATAACCGCAATTACAATGATTTGTCACAAGGTGGATACAACAACGCCGCTTATTCGCACATTATGTTCGTACGATAAAAATAGTTGCACTATAAAATCTTCATTTAACATATATTTAGAATGTACAACTACATCGTTGAGTTTTTAGGAACCATTTTTTTCGTGTATGTTATTTTAGCCACTGGCAATCCTTTAGCCATTGGCGCGGCCTTGGCTCTTGTCATCTTATTGGCGAAGAACACCTCGGGAGGCCACGTCAACCCTGCTGTTAGTTTGGCGATGGCTGCATCCGGTGCATTGCCATCCACTGAGCTATTTCCTTACATCATTGCCCAGTGCATGGGTGCTTTGGTCGCTCACCAAATCTATTTGAGGTTCAAACTGTAGGGAAACCTACGGTTTCCCCTACGACCCCTTCCCTTTTAATTGTGGTATGTAAAAACATTTATAAAAATATTTAATTATTTTTATAAAAAAATAACCGAAGGTTATTCAGAAAAGCGAAGCTTTTCTTACGCCTTACCTAAAAAACCCCTTGTAAAAGAGAAAAAGCCCAAGTACGGCAAACGACCCAATGAAAAACTGTTGCCCCATATTCATTTCATTCAGGTTCGGCGAAATAAATGTTTCTTTTGCAACATAGTAGGTTTTCTTTTTTTTCTTACCTTTCACATCAACCGTAGTATACGTTTTTTTTACGCAATCATATTTGGAAGATTCGTTTAAAGTATCGGACACTTTTGAAAAATCGCTGTTTGCGGAATAATAGATACCGTTTTTGGGAAGTTGTTGAGGACCCGCATTCGGGATTGAATCAATAAATACATAGCGATTGTTTTTTGAATTGTTGCAACGAATACCGGTGTTTTCAAAATAACGTCTTCCTAAAGGGCGACTCGCTGTAAATGCACTAGATTTATTACCATCCAATGCTTTTTGGTATTCTTTTATTTTTTGAAAATCGTCACCTTTGGGTGTTTTTATGAGCGACGAATAATCCATATACAAATCTCACACAAATTATTCTTTACTCTTGTTCTCTAATATTTTATCAATTACAGTTTGATGGGCGGCTACAATACTTTGGCACCTTTTCAAAAACGAGGTTTCTAAACTTCCAATCTCGGCAGTGTTGGTGGATTCCATATTTACAGAATTTATGTCCGATGTTAGAACTTGGATTGATTTGTTTCCAATATACTTGTCATACATTTCTTTAAGGTCTATTTCATTCTTGTAAATGCCGTTGTTGATCAATAATTTTAGGTTTGCAAGAATTGCATAAGGTTCAGCTGCGGATTTATCAATGTTGATTGGAACGAGTTTATCACTCAACTTGATTGTTCGGATAACATCCATGTGGGTGTTCACTTTTTCAAATAAGTCAACCATAATTGTAGATTTGTCGGTGTCGGGGATTTCATTGGCTGGCGCTGAAGCGGATGCTGGCGCTGAAGCGGATGCTGGCACTGAAGCGGATGCTGGCGCTGAAGCGGATGCTGGCACTGAAGCGGATACTGTTGTTGTTCCTGTTACGTTTCCGGAAGTAGTTCCTGTTACGTTTCCGGAAGTAGTTCCTGTTACGTTTCCGGAAGCATCGGTAACAGAAGCGTCCTTCGGCGCATTTCCAGATGCATCAGTGACAGATGCATCAAAACCTTCTAAAAGTATTTTATTCCTATAATACGGATTCAATTTGAACAAATCCTTGAAAAAATGATTCAACACAATCAACGATAAAAATACAACGATTATTAAAGAAACAATCATTTTTATATTCACTTTAAGGTCCATTTATATATTATGGTTTTACAAAATTTACATAGCCGTTAATCGCAAAATTGAAATTATTTAGAAAAAGGATACAAAAAATAAAAACAATAATATATAATTAAAAATGAATAAGTCTCCAGTCCTCGTTTCAATTGAAGGTAACATCGGTGCAGGAAAATCCACGGTGCTAGAACATTTGGAGAAGCACATGGCAAACGGAAAGGTTTTGTTCCTCAAGGAACCCCTAGATATTTGGGAACAATTCCACGACGAAAATGGACACACAATATTGGAAAAATTTTATAAAAATCAGAAAAGATACGCGTTCACGTTCCAGGTTATGGCTTATATAACCCGTATGTCTCTTCTTAAAAACGCAATTCGGGAAAACCCCGACGTTGAAATCATCATTATTGAGCGGTCCTTGTGCGCCGACAAAAACATCTTTATGAATATGTTGCACCACGACGGAATTGTGGAGCCAATGGAGTTTTCCATATACAATAAATGGTACTCGGAGTTCATCCAGGACTACCGCGTGGACGCCGTCATCTATATGGATTCCGACCCGGAAACGTGCGCGAACCGAATCAATAAAAGAAATCGCACTGGCGAGGGCGGTATCCCGATTGAATATCTGAAAAAGTGCAAAGATTACCATACAAAATGGTTGATTGAAAACCAATGCAGTGATGTTCAAAATGTTTCGGAATATGTTACTATGCACACCATTGAGCACGAAAACTATAAGTATCCAGTGTTGCGCATTGATTCCAATACAGACACCGAATATGGCGGATCCGACAGCGTAGGCCAACAGTGGTTAGAAGCCATTAGCGCATTCATCAAAGTGAACCAAGGTTCCCTTTTGAACCCTCCTTTAAAAAAAAGTTAATTTTAACCCCATAAAGGAAAGGGAACCAAGGTATTCAGCAAAGCTTACGCCTTTTTTTGCTTCGCTTATACCCTCCTTTAAAAAATCATTCGTTTATAGTTTTGCAGAAAACGTAGTTCCCCTAAAAGCATAAAGACATTTGGTTGATATAATCAAATGTCTTTTCATAAATATAATAATCAAATATTTTTTGATAATATTTTTTATAATCTACCTGAAGATATACAAACAAAGATTATTGAAGAATATATAAAACCGCAAATATATGTTGACGAACTTTTACAAGAGTTTGAGAAACAACTATTGTCTGAAGAATGTCGGGAAGAATTGAATTGGCAAATGTTGGTAGAGGTTACTGAAAAAATCATAGAAAATACATCGGCACTTGAACAAATGTGCAAAAAAAACATGGGTACCGATTTCAAATATTACTACGACGTGCATTTTATTGAAAATGTGAATATAATGAAGCACCCCTCATTTGATGGGCATCCGCTTGCAAGTTTTTGCGCGTGTTTAACATATCGCAGGTGGCATTAAGTAGGGAAACCTACGGTTTCCCCTACGACCCCTTCCCTTTATACTGGTAACTCTAATAAACTGTTTATTTAATAACCATTTTAGTATGGGATCCCCTACGACCCATTCCCTTTATACTGGTAACTCTAATAAACTGTTTATTTAATAACCATTTTAGTA
>Ga0247722_10001822_pt1 | contig 11434 bp, 7 predicted proteins | sample MSEWelMarce3H_FC_FD_189094 | JGI IMG/M metagenome (GOLD analysis project Ga0247722, IMG submission 189094) | Subsurface sediment microbial communities from gas well in West Virginia, United States - MSEEL Well Study Marcellus 3H_FC | ecosystem: Environmental > Terrestrial > Deep subsurface >... | reverse complement strand
ATTCTTAATTCCGATAAACTAATACTAATAAATCTATTTTCGGTAACAGCCATTTTAAAACTAATTCCATATGGTATAGTCTCAAACCATTTATATAATATACCTATATTACTTTTATTTTGTATAAATTTATATATAAATTCTTCATTATATTTGTATTCACCTTTGTGGTCACTGGTTTGATACTGTACGAATGGATATGTATTATCAACTATAAATTCATTAAATAATCTATACATATCAATAGGTTTATTATTTTCTGTTCGAATGTTTAAATGTATAACTGAATGTGTAACATAGTTAGTATCAATTAATTTATTATGGTCTAATCCACTTTTTACACTTTCAACAAGGTTCATTATTTCATTTTCAATAATTAGATCATTATTTATTGCTTCATATACATTATTTATTCTTGTTTCTTCTTCATTTTCCTCATTATTTAAATATTTTATAATATTAATAATATCATCTCGTTTTAATTTTGGATAATATAATTTAATATATATATCTTCTAAATTTTTCAATGTTTCCATTTTATATGTATAATTTTTTCCCAATTCATTATATATATCAATCATATAGATGTCATTATTTGTAATGTAATTATTATAATTATATAATATATTATTCTCGTCGTCTTCACATCTAATCCGATTACCATATTTTTTTAAACTGGAATGCAATGCACCTAATACATCATTTAATTGCTCATATAGATATAATCTATTGTCCGGTTCATGGTCGATGTCTAATATTGTCGCATTTTTTAACCATTTTTGACCTATCATTGATTTTTCAATAATGTCATTATTAATTCTTTCAGTCCATAAATATTGTCTTGATGGAATTACATATGGCACTTTTCCAAATTTTTCATTATTCAATAAAGAACAACAAATTTTATGTTTGACTGTTTTAATTGTATCATCATTAAAAATAAATTGTGATTTGATATATATTTTTGAGAAAACATTCTTAAGTTTATGTGCATAAATTGCACTATCATTTGATTGGTCAAATTTAATTTTATTTTTATCAATTGTTTCATAAAGTTCATTATTATCTAATGCGGATTTAATTAAATTCGATGTATTTTTTGCATCATCGTCCAATTCGACATCATTGTATTTATATAAATCTTCTATTTCTGCAATTTCATTTATGTCTGTTGGGTCGTCTGTTATTGTTGGATGGTCATATTCATCATTTATGTCTTCTTGGTCTTCTTGATTATCTTGATTATCTTGTTGTTCCCCTCCCACTTGTTTATATTTCCCCTTATTCCAATCATAAATTTCATATCGTTCCATAGCATTTTTCGATATAATAGTTTGGATATTTACAGTTTTGCCTAACTTATAATTTATATCTTCTATGTCATCCGTATTTGATACTAAACGTTGTTTTTTTGTTTTAAATTTACTTTCTTTGCCGATTAATATGCTATAACTGTAATATATTGTTTTCTCTATGATATTTGTTATTTTAATATGATTATCAAACCATTCATTTCCAAATTTCATTTTCAAATCATTTGCCATTGTTTCATTATGTTTTATATGTGATATAATAAATAAACAGTGATACATATTAAAAAAATATTTATACCAAAATTCACCATAATGTTTAATTAAAATTTGTATTTCGTTATTATCTAATTGTATTAACGATTCGAATAAATTTAATTTTTCTATCTTGTCAAGTATGTCAGAAATTTGTTTTGATATATTTCCCACAAATATATATGTATGATATTGTTGAAATTTATTATCATTTTTATATTTCCAGATTACTTTATATGGCTTATTCAAAATCATCAATAATATATAAATATAAAAGATTATTTTATTATTCCTAATATCAAATTATTTATAATATCAATATATATGTGGATTATTATATTCGTATTTATTTTAATGATATTATTATTGTTGTATCGCAATAAATATGCAGGTATGATTATTGTAAAATCTAATATTGATAATATCGAATATTTAGTTCGTAATACACCAGACAAACAATCTTCTGCAAATATATTGGCTAAATTAAGAAATATTATGAATACATTAAATGATTTTTTAGTAGCCAAATTAGATACAAACGAAGAACGCTATAATAGGTTCAAACCGTATATATTATTATTAAATTCTAAGATTAAAAATATTGTTTTTGAAGAAACGCCATTAAATACAGATTACACCAGTTATACAGTCAATAAAGGTGATAAAATAGTTTTTTGTATTCGTGCAAAAATACCGCCTTACAATTTTCACGATATTAATATTATTACATATGTTCTATTACACGAATTATCTCATATTGCTTGCCCCGAATATAATCATACCGAATTATTTAAACATATATTTAAATTTATTTGTCAAGAAGCAATTAATTTAAATATATATAAAAAAGTAGATTTTTATTCATATCCGCAACTTTATTGTGGTATGACCATAAATGATTCAATTATATAAAAATATACTATAAAATATAAAAAACATTTTATATTCTTACTAATATAATATATAATGGGAAACACACCATCGCAACCAGCACAAACATTAAATAGTGATGATATTCATAAGAGTTTAAAGAAAATGCTAAATAATCAAAATAATGATACTATTTTACGAGGCGGCACAGTATCTCTTGATGATACATCTGTTGTTAATGTTTCAACAATCGTTCCCATGAATGGAGGGAATAAAACAAAAGTAACAGTATTTAACACAAAATACCAGAAACAATTATATAATGCATCATTTACACCAACCGGACGGCAATTTGGCGGCAATGATTTACGTTTTTCGGGTGCTATTGGAAGCAAATTTGTCAAACGTTATGATGAAAGTGATATGGCATTTTCCGCAACTTCCCCCATGAATGGAGGAGCTGCAAGTGATATGGCATTTTCCGCAACTTCCCCTATGAATGGAGGAGCTGCAAGTGATATGGCATTTTCTGCGACTTCCCCTATGAATGGCGGTGCAGTAAGTGATATGGCATTTTCCGCAACTTCCCCTATGAATGGCGGTGCAGTAAGTGATATGGCATTTTCCGCAACTTCCCCTATGAATGGCGGTGCAGTAAGTGATATGGCATTTTCCGCAACGTCCCCTATGAATGGTGGATCAATTGATGAGGATTTACTTGAATTTAGAAATGGTCTTGGAAATTCAAGTAGTGTATTCTCAAATATGGAAGGTGGGGCTGTGAAAACAAAAACTAAAAAAACTAAAAAAACTAAGACTAACACTAAAATGCAAACTAAAAAAAAATCTAATAAGAAAAAAAGTGAAGGTTCCGCCCCCGTCCCCGTCCCTGCCCCTGCTCCTGTTAAACCTGTAAGTGAAAAATCAGAAAAAAATAGTTCAAGCTCGAGTGACACAACTAGTTCAAGTGAATCAAGTTCAAGTGTATCAAGTTCAAGCGAAAGCAAAGATACATCAATTGTACAAACGGATAGTATTCTTAATTCCGATAAACCGTCAGCCACTCACAATAAACAACAAACCAGTCCCAAAAAATCTAATAATGAGGGCAACACAACCAATAGCGACAGTAGCAGCAGCGATAGTGAAAGTAGTAGCAGCGACAGCAGCAGCAGCAGCAGTAGCAGTGACAAAAAGAAAGAAAAGAAAGAAGGGTCTTCGGCTAAACCAAATTCGGAAGCTGATACTAATGACAGTAGTAGTAGCAGTAGCAGTGATGAAAGTAGCGACAGCTCTGATAGTGATAGTAGTGAAAAAACTAAATCAGATAAATCAGTAGTCAGTTCATCCAAACCAGAAAGTTCCGTGAGAAACAATTATAAATTAACATCAAATAGTATGCCCAATTATAAACTAAAACCATCATTTTATAGCAGTCAAACTGAACCGTCAAGCGTTGGGGGTTCTGATTATTTAAATATTATGCGCAATCGTGATAGATCTGCATAAATTTATACTAATCGTTTTCTCCGTTTTTTTTCCACATATTCTAATTCAATAATTTTACCACCAACGGTAATATTTATGTCACACTCGTTTTCGTCTCCTTTACAATTTTTAAAGTATTTCATTATTGGTTCTATTCCAGACCGTCTATTTTCTTCACGTATCAAAAAATTATTAAATATTTTTTCTGGATTTTTTGCGATTAATTCTAAAAATTGTATAGCAGGTTTCATAATTTGATTTGTGATATAAAAGCTATAATCTATTTTCAATTTATTATCTTTAATAAATTGTGGATGTTCAACCCTTTCACCTTGTAATTTAACTTTTTTATCTGTTTCAATATATATGAATGGTATTCGGTCATTTGATTGTGGTTTATTTCCTGGGTCTCGTTGTGTCATCCTATCCGCTAATACAACATGCACTTGAGAAATCCAATTTTTATACATCTCCTTATCTTTCAATGTTTTCGAAATTATAAATTTTTCTATGTCATATTTGCCAGTTATGATTGCCAATAATTTTTCACGAGTAAAATTTATAGCCCCTATTTTACTTCTTTTATTTAACATCTGGTCAATTATGCCGCCTACTATATCTTTTACGACATCCGCATTATCTCTTCTTTTCATCACAAGTCCCATTGATTTTTGATAGAATTCATTTGGATCAGTTGAATATAAATTTCCAACATATCTCTTCTTTGATATTATTATAAATGGCCAATATACTTTCTCATATGCAAGACCTTGTGGATAATCAAGTGTATTATTTAATATACCTGTCACAATAATACCCATTTTGATTGATATTGCCATTGCATTGTGGTCATTTACGGGATTTTTATTTTTATCTGCCATATTTAATTTGAAAAATACTGAATCTGTGTCGCCGTATATGCATTTGGGGTCAATATCATATTCGCCAATCAAATCAAATATTTCTTTTTTGATACGCATATAATATTCTTCTTTATCATTTAATTTTTTTGATGATACATTAACATAATATTTTCTCATATATTTTAAATATTTGTCGTCGTTATTTGTTTCATATGCTTCTTTTATAAGATGTATTATATCTAACATAATATTCTCAACAAAATATTTTGCTAAATCTAACATATCGCGCCCAATAGATGTTGTGCATGCCGCTAAATCTTTCATTGATATTGCAGAAACAGATGACCCACATTGTCCATATAATGAATTTGCAGTAATTTTATATGCAAGTTGTAATCCGTCCCAAACAGCTTTTTTAAATGGGTCTTTTTCACTTTCTTTTAATGTATTACATTTTTTACGTGTTGATAATAATTTCATTAATATACGTGGTATAATTGCTTTTGTTATTAATGGGTCGTCACCTATAGGTTCTGCAAATTTACAAGTCTTTGTTGTTCCATCTGATTTATTATATGTTTGTTCGTGATATTTATATCCTTCCAAATTATCATATTTTTCATCTAATACTATAGAATTATGCGAAACATTTTTCATAATCATTGATGATGGATATAACGAACTATAATCGCCCACTATAACAGGATCATAATGAACGCCCTTTACTGGGTCATATACCGTTGCTCCTTCGTATTTTCCTTCATCTTCGTCACTACTGTCGTCATTATTATTATTATTGCGCGTAACAAGAAATTTTGCAAATTGTTGAAATTTATTTTCTGTTTTTTGTTCATCTGTTTGTACGGGCATTCCGTTTTTGTCTAATAACGGTTTAAATTTTTTTACCATTGTTGGAATTATATGATTTTCTTCTCTGCATTGTTTTGAAACCAATGAAAATATTTTAATTCCTTGACCTTTTAGAAATAAATATGACAATGGAACACAACATACATTTCCCATACCAATACTATTTGGCAATACTTGTAATTTTGCCATAAGACGATTACAAAGATTGCAGTCTTTAATACAATATTTTGCAATAATTGATTTTTCGTCCGTCCCTTTACGATACAATTTAAATATTTCATGTGGTCCTACATCGTCTTTTGCCTGACACCAAAAGATTTTCCATTTATTTTGTAAATATTGACTAATATCCATTTGCCCTGGTATGATAATATATTTTTCTCCCAAATCATAAATTTTATGTTTGTATCCTATTTTCGTATCTGTCGAACCATCATTATAAAACACTGTTATATAATCTTGCTTTCTAATTCCTGCTGTTGATTTTACTTTTAATTTCGTATATTGTTTATTATCTATTAACATATATTCTGCTAATTCTATTTTATCTCTAATAAAATTAGCAGCAACATTATCAAGACTATATCCATTTAATTTATATTCTCTTTGTATATATTTCATTAAATCAACACATACTCTACCAGGCGTATTGTAATATTTTAAATTATTAACACCCATTGCTCCCGATTCTAATTTCTGATCAATATAATTACATACAAATCCTTTTATTCTGCTTAATCGTGAAAACTGGGTATATACGCCTAATTTTTTTGCTCTATTTTTCATATAGTCAATATCAAAACCAAATATATTGTATCCCGTTATAATGTCTGGGTCGTGAATATGTATTTCATTTGTAAATGCCAACATTAATTCTTCTTCAGTGTTATAACATTTCACTATAGCATTTTCTACTGGTGATGTATTTTTTAGACATAATATAATTTGTTTATAGCATTCAGGGTCGCCTAAATAACTATATGTCATACCAATTTGAATAATATTATCTCCGTCACGATTATTTGGAAACTTCCCGTCTTCTGATATACATTCAATATCGAAACTTAATATAGTAAATTTATGTATATCTGAACATTCATATCGATGAATATCTTTCCAATTACAATTTATATTTATCTTTGTATTCCCTTGTTGTTGTCCTTCTGCAAATTCCTTAAATTTATCTTTATTTATTGAACACCATCCAATAGGGTCTATATTTTTGATGTGTAAAAATCTAATAATTGGATTAATATTAGATTCGAACAATTTGAAATTAACTTTTCTTTGACGTGATATATATGGCATTGAATGGTTCATTGTAAAAGCTTTTGCATATGTTCGCATCCCGTCATAATTATTAAATATTAATTTCAAAAACTTAAATTTTTCGTTATTTGTAAATCCATAAAACTTATGCGCATTAATAATTTCATAATTAATTAAACTATCTTTTGCATCTCGTCTCACTTTTTTTTTGACATCATTTATAATTCTATCACACGTAAATGTTTTCCAATTTGTTTCGATTTCAATATAAAAATATGGTTGAAAGCCTTCCACATTTACACATACAGATAAATCTTCTTTTGTTTTTCCAAATAACATTATATTAAATTTCTTTGTTTCATCGTCTGTATGGTATGAATACATATCTATAATTTGAAATATTATATCTTTGTTATGTTTGATATTGTCATATTTTACACGTTCCATCATTGATTGTTCTATTATAATTTCTCCATCATTTGTGTCACACGGACTATCTGTTAATAACATATTTATCCCATAATCATGATTATCCAATACTTCCAAATAATCATTAATATCATTACTTAAAAAAGCCATTATGAAATATAATGATATATAATATATTATTAATTAATCAATTTTTCAATAATAAAAAAATTGAAATTTAACATATATTATTGTATACTATTATTATTACTATTATAAATCGTTTGTTTCTGAACAAAAGAAAAAATGTCGGTGAATGGATTTCGCAAGTATTCTGCAAAAGAAGGTGAAACCGAGGTCAAGACCTGCTTCAAGTGTGACGGTCCGGGTGTATGGCTCCTTAAGTTCAACAAAAACACAAATGCGGGCGTGTGCGTCTGTAATGGCGATTGTCTGAGAGAACTTGAGCAAAAAAAGCATCCAAGATGCGCGGGATGTGGGTTTCCTAAGGAACTTTCCTCTCGCGAAGAAAAAGTGTGGTTCCTGTTTAATCGATATTGTGGTGTCGACCATAGCTGTGGGGGTATGTTGTTTTCGCAGGACCCTGCCGTCAGTGTGTTTCACGGGCAACATCCGTTTTTTGCATCTTGTTTGAAGGCACCGCAACCAGAAGAAAAAAAGCAACAATTGTCTCGATCCACGAACCAGAGAACACAGCCTGCTACTACTGCTGCTGCCACCACTGCTGCTGCCACCACTGCTACTGCCACCACTGCTGCTGCCACCACTGCTGCAACAAGGCAACGAACTTTTGCGGATGCCATTCGTGTTCCAGCGCCAGCTCCAGCCGCTCCTCAAGTTCCACTGAGTCCGGAACAAAAGGAACTTGAAGCAAAACGCCAAGAGCAAGAGAAGACGAACAATGAGCTGCGTGCCAAGATTGAAGCCAAGAAGCAAGAGAAGCTTGCTCGCGAGCAATTTGCCTTGAAGATGCAACAACTTAAGCAACAGGAAGAAGCACTTCAGGCAGAACTTGCGCAACTTGAGGCGGAATTGAGCATCCCTGCTTAATTCCGCCTCACAAAAATATAGAGCACTATATATATTATTTATTTATTATATTATTTATATATATTACAAAAGTATATTAGGAAGTATAATAAAAAATTATATGTGTGTATAACATAATACATATCCATTGCAATTCAACGGGTCATTATTATCAACTTCAAATACATTTCCGTCGTCATGCATATACCACGATTTATTTAATGCATTTTTATTATACGTGTAATAATGCCCACCATTTGCACCGCCACTATGTCTAATTACTGAATATAATTCATATTTTTTATCAGTTTGTGTATATTGTGTTGTATATGGTTGTGGATTAAATGTATGTTCATATGACACTTTAATATTACTTTTAAATATATTACCATTGTGTTTCTGCCATTTTTTAATTAAAATAATTAATACACTTGGGAGTTGATATATATATGAATGTTTTGTTGCATCTTGCTTTGATTTACAAAATTCGCAATTATATTGATTTGTGCCCGATAGTGTTTCATTATTTATGTAATGAACAAATAATTCATCTAGTGTATATTCTGTTTTTTTATCATCAACGTTTTCAGGGACACTCAATGTGATAAAATTAAATGTGTCAAATTTGTATTGAATATTCTTACAATTATTACATTCGATTGTATCCATAAACATTCCAGAAAATATATCATTGATTACCGAATATGATTTTTGTAGCGTTTCAATCCATTTTTGCTTTGCTCTCATTTCATAATATGTTTTTTTGTCATTCCCGATAATAGCATAGTATTCAGCAAGAAATTCTATTGATTTATTATTAGTCTTCAATTTATCCATTTCCAATAATTTTGTTTCATTTTCTGTATAGTCCAGTGCAATTTTACCAAGCCCACAGGTTGACTCATGTATATTATCAATTAATTGTTGTAAAAAATCTTGTGTGTCATGTTGGATGTTTTCACTGAAATATGGTAGTTCTCTAATTACAGTTTGTCTAAATTGCACAGGTTTAATTTCACAATTAATTTTCCAATATTGTATTGCAATTTCTCTTAATTTGTATGGCAAAGTTTTTTTTGCACGTTTTGTTATTTCATCTGGGTCAATTGTAAATGTATCATCAGTTGTATTTGCACGTTCATGTTTCTTAAAATCACTTGATATAATATTTTTTTCAATATCAGTGAGTAGAATATTAGAATGCATTAAATATGCAACAAATGATGGCGTTGCAAGTAATGACTGCAATGCAGAATTCATATAACAGGTTGCCCCAAAGTTAGAAAGACCGGAAAGGCCATTTGGATCAGTTTGTCTTGCAATGGCAGCCATTTTTGTAATATAATGTATATGGCTATTATAAATAAATAATTCAATTTTTTTGATATATATATGAAATATAATACATATTCACATTATGCAACCTCGACAAGTATATACAAAAAATTATTTGATACTTATAAAATTTGATATATGTATATATATTATACTATTAATATTTTCTCTTGTGTATGGTGATCTAAAAGTCACCAAGCAAGTGAGCGGAAAGCAACACCAATATGCGCGTGTATGGCACTTCTTTATGGCGAAATGATGGGTGCACCATTGATAAAGATGATGAGAGTTATACAAATGACATGGACAATAACTAAAAGAATTGTATTTTCTCTCTATGAACCTCTCATTTATATAAAATGTATGCTATAGTATGTAATATAAACCATTCGTCAATTAAGGTGTCATAACAAGAATGATTTAAAAAATAAAATATAATACATATATATAATGCGAAAGTATGTATCAACTAAATTTGACTATTTACAAATAGCCGGAAATTATAGACCACAAGAAAATATTTTTGATGTGCCGCGTTGTATTGAAGATGATAATGGCAGATATGAAGACATTAATATATGCGAAACAACAAATATATGGAAAGATAAGTATAATGATTTATATACCATATTATTGGATATTGTTTCCGGAAAAACAATATTAGATGCATATCAAACTGATATAATTAAAAGTTTATGCGCAGAATTAATGAACGGATTAAATGAAATATATATGAAGTCTATACGAAAGGAATAAGCACAAATAGAACAATCCCAAATGGAACAAGCTCAAATGGAACAAGCCCTAATAGAACAACCTCTAATGGGACAAACACAAAAAGAACATAAATTACAAATACAAAAGGAATTAGAAAGCATGCATCATAATATGAGATTTATAATTAATATTGCATCAATATTAATTGGCGAGATTGATGCTAAAATTACAGATACGAAGATTAATTATGGTTCAAATAAGGTTTTCACGCAAGACGGATTTTATATATTAGAAGATGCAATTAAATCTGATTATGAAACATTCTTTAGAGAATATGATAATTTAGCTGAAACCAAACATAGTATATTTTTTTATAGAAGCAATTTAACAAATATTTCAACATTATTGAAATGTTTATCTACTAATTGTATGATGGATGAACAAAAGCTGGAAACAGTGAAAACTGTTGAAACTGTTGAAACTGATAAACAAAAGAAAATATCATTTTATTCATATTTGCAAAAAGTAATCAAAGACTATAATATATTACCAAGTATCACTAAGGAATTTGCACAGAAAAAAAATTTGTTAGTGATACTATTATTAGAATCTTACAAAAATTTTTCATATAATAAAATTAAATATATGTATATTGCATATCTAAAATTTTATGACGACGCGTTTAAGAATTTACCATTTGATATTGATAAATACACCAAAAATAATTAAGAACCTAATAATACAAATTAGTGAGTCCGGAACACATTATTTTGTTTATTTATCGTGTATATTGCCAACCGAAGTAAATTTTATGAAATTTGAAATGTCTAAAATGTTAATATCATATTTAGGATTTAGATATAATGACGACACATTTTATCATTCGGTTGATATAATAACACACGATTTTGTTATTCCGCATTTTCAATATTCAAGAAAAATAGAATTTGAACAATCATATATAGATGAAATGAGAATATTTTTATTAAGGCTTCATAG
>Ga0247722_10001821_pt1 | contig 11452 bp, 11 predicted proteins | sample MSEWelMarce3H_FC_FD_189094 | JGI IMG/M metagenome (GOLD analysis project Ga0247722, IMG submission 189094) | Subsurface sediment microbial communities from gas well in West Virginia, United States - MSEEL Well Study Marcellus 3H_FC | ecosystem: Environmental > Terrestrial > Deep subsurface >... | reverse complement strand
AACCGACCAACACTTAAAAAGGCTGGTTTCTTAACACGGGATGCACGAGTTATTGAACGTAAGAAGTACGGCCTTAAGAAGGCACGTAAGCGTTCTCAATACAGCAAGCGTTAATTTTAAACTTCGCTTAAATCTAATATGGCCCTCTTCGGCACCGACGGTGTACGAGGTGTTGCCAACGTTGATCTAACTGCTGAACTTGCAGTTGATTTAGCAATTGCCGCAGCTCATGTTCTAGGTGAGATCGGTACATTTGCCGGTCACCGCCCAAAAGCAATTGTTGGTCAAGACTCCCGCGCATCTGGTGATTTTTTAGAGGCAGCAGTTGTTGCCGGCCTTACCAGTGCAGGTGTTGATGTTTATCGCGTTGGCGTATTACCAACGCCGGCTGTTGCATTTTTAGTAAAGGAAAGTTGCGCCGATCTTGGCGTAATGATTAGTGCATCTCACAACCCAATGCCGGATAACGGAATTAAGTTTTTTGCTAAAGGTGGGGATAAATTAGCCGACCAGGTTGAAGCACAAATTGAGAAACGATTGGGTGAGCCGTGGGATAGGCCGACTGGCTTAAATGTTGGCCGAATAATCTTTGATGAAACCGCTGCTGAACGGTATATAACTCATTTGCTTTCAACTATAGAGACAAAATTAACTGGGCTTAAGGTAATTGTTGATTGCGCCAATGGCGCATCATCAACGGTGGCGCCAAGTGTTTATCAAAGAGCAGGAGCTACTGTCACTGCAATTTCGGCAACACCAACTGGTTGGAATATCAATGAAAATTGCGGCTCAACTCACCTCGAGAGTTTAATCAGTGAGGTTGAGAAAACTGGCGCAGATATAGGTATTGCCCATGATGGTGATGCGGATAGATGCTTACTGGTGGCAAGTAATGGTGACGTAATTGATGGGGATTACATACTAAATATTTTGGCTACCTCTTGGCTTGAAGAAGGTAAGTTAAATAAAAAGACCGTAGTTGGTACAGTAATGAGCAATCTTGGTTTCATTAAATCTATGGAATCTCTCGGCATTAAATTTGAAAAAACCGCAGTTGGCGATCGTTACGTCTTAGAGAAGATGTTAGAAAATGATTACACCCTAGGTGGTGAGCAATCAGGACATGTGATTATGCGCCAATTCTCAAATACTGGTGATGGCTTGTTGACTGCGCTGCAAGTTATGCAGATTGTTGCTAAATCAAAGAAATCTCTTCTAGATCTTGCAACCACTATGAAAAAGTATCCACAAATCTTAATTAACATTAAAAATGTTAAAAAAGAGAGGTTTGCTTCATCTGAAAAGATCAACAGCGCTATTTTGTTGGCAGAAAAAGAGTTAGGGGCAAGGGGACGGGTATTGGTTAGAGCCTCTGGAACCGAAGCATTAGTGCGGGTAATGGTTGAAGCAGATGATTTGAATATTGCGAAATCTACTGCTGATTCGCTAGCGCAACTAGTTAAATCAGAACTACAATAAATTAAATGTCAGAACGTCGGCGTAAACAGAAGAACTCAGCTTTCAAACTAGCGGTGTTGTTTATCGCTATTTATGGTGTGATTACTCAACAAGTTTTAGCAAATACTTGGATAAGACGATTAGATGAATGGATCTATAATCGTGAAATCTTACTGATAACACCTGGGCAAACCCCAACTCTTGTTATGTTAGTAGATGATCTAGGGCTACGAAGCGTTACAGCAATTGCCTTACTTGTTACTGCAATTCTGATTGGGCGCAGGTTTAAGTCTTGGCGGCCAATTAATCTTTCAATACTTTCTTTAGTACTTTTGAATCTGACTGTTGGCGCCTCAAAACTACTATTTGGCAGAACCAAACCAAACTCCGGTTTTGATTTAGTTTTTACCGACAGTGGACTTTCCTACCCAAGTGGACATGCCGCAAATGCAATTCTTACCTGGGGAATTATTGCTTACTTAATTTTTCGCTACTCGCATAAAGAACCATTTGAAGGAATGAGATTAACCTGGTTCGTCTCAATAGTTACCACTGGAGTTTGTCTTGCTTCACTATATCGAAACACTCATTGGTTTTCAGATTTGCTAGGCGGCTTGTTTATTGGCTCAGCACTCTTGGTATTAATTATTGCAATCGACCGTTCAATTAAGTCAGATCGCCAGCCTTCTTAAATCAAAGGTAGGCTAAGAATATGAACCGTGCTAGCGCAGAGGTGAGCCTTTCAGCCATTGCAGATAATTTAAAATTTATTAAAAGTAAAACAGATGCCCAAGTATTAGCAGTTGTTAAAGCAGATGCTTATGGCCATGGCCTAATTCAAGTTGGTAAAGCAGCAACGGATGCCGGAGCTGATTGGCTGGGAACGGCTCTACTTGAAGAAGGAATCGCACTTAGAAAAAGCGGAATCAAAATTCCGATTATTTCTTGGCTGACACCACTGGGTGAAAATTTTAAAACTGCAATTGATTTAAATATTGATTTATCGATCTCATCAGTTGAAATGTTAAGTGAAGTTGTAATAGCGGGTAAATCTGTTAAAAAGATTCCAAGGGTTCATATTGAAGTTGATACCGGCATGAGTAGAGGTGGCGTTGGCGATGATTGGCAGATATTTCTTGATCATTTGATTAAAGCCTCAAAATCTAATGAAATTAATGTGGTTGGAATTTGGTCACACTTTGCCAGGGCAGATGAACCAGATGAAAAAATGAATAAAGAGCAGATGGCTATTTTTGAAGACCGGATTAAAAGTTTAGCAACGGCTGGGATAAGCCCAGAGTTTATTCATATTGCAAACTCTGCTGCATCGCTGACAAATAAAGGATCCCATAAAAATATTATTCGCTGGGGAATTGGGTTATATGGGTTGAGCCCTGATGTAAATAATTTAGGTGATTCTAAATCACTTAAGTTAAAGCCAGCGATGAAATTGAAGTCAAAGTTACATTTAGTTAAAACAGTCAAAGCAGGCGCCAGTGTTGGTTATGGCGGTACTGCTATTACAAAGAGTGATACCAAACTTGGTGTTGTAACTCTTGGTTATGCAGATGGAATTCCACGGAATGCAAATAATTTAGCTGGTGTTTTTGCAGCTGGAATGCGGGCACCATTAATTGGTAGAGTTTCGATGGATCAATTTGTAGTAGATCTTGGAATTAACTCCTTGGCAAAAACTGGGGATGATGTGATTGTTTTTGGCGATGGTAGTAGTGGTGAATACACCGCAGATGAGTGGGCAAAGGCATCTGGCACAATAAATTACGAGATAGTTACCCGAATCGGCTCTCGTGTGCCTAGAATCTACCCTCGTGAGTAACGCAAATCTGCTTTCAATTAAATCTTTATCTGTTTCTTTCGGCGGCTTGAAAGCGTTATCAAATATCAACTTAGATCTGCATGCCAATGAAGTTGTCGGATTAATTGGACCAAATGGTGCAGGTAAGACCACATTATTTAATGCACTCTCTGGCTTAGTAGATGTTGATGCAGGTAGCCTTGAAATAAATGGCAAAGCGCATAAATGGCCAAAGCCTTATGGATTAGTAGATCTTGGAATTTCTCGCACCCTGCAAGGGGTTGGTTTATTTCCAGAGTTAACAGTATTAGAGAATGTAATGGTTGGTGATAGCAAAAGTTCAAAAAGTGGTTTGATCTCATCCGCACTTGGTCTAAATGGGAAAGATGAATCAAAACTTAAAGCACGAGCGATGACCGCATTAGAGCGTGTTTATGCCTCCGGTATTGCAGATCAGCGCGCAGATTCTTTGCCTTATCCAGTTACAAAAAGAGTTGCTATTGCTAGAGCTTTAGTTTCAGAACCTAAAATTCTTTTATTAGATGAACCAGCAGGTGGCCTGGGTGCCCAAGATATTGAGTGGATGAACTCATTAATTCATAATCTTTCAACTCAATGTTCAGTTATTTTGGTGGAGCACCATATGGATGTGGTGATGTCAGTTTGTGATCGGCTTTATGTACTCAACTTTGGCGAGGTAATCGCTTCCGGAGATGTTGAAAATGTTAGAAGAGACCCAGCAGTAATTGCCGCATATTTAGGGGTGAACAGTTGAGCCTTGTTGTTGAGAATTTAACTATTGATCATGGCGCGATTAGAGCGATCGATAATGTCTCATTCACCGTTCCTTCTGGTCAGTTAGCTGCAGTTATTGGCGCAAATGGCGCTGGTAAAACCACGCTGCTTCGTACTCTTTCAGGACTTAAAGAAAGTAAATCCGGCAATGCAACTTGGAATGGTAATTCAATTCTTGGCAAGCGCGCTGAAGATTTAGCTCGAACTGGAATAATGCATGTTTCGGATGGTAAATCTGTCATTGCAGAGTTAAGCGTGAAAGAGAATTTAGCACTTGCTGGATTGTGGCGAAAAGATAAGAAAGATGTTGCGCTGGCAACTGATGAAGTTGTTGAGCTATTTCCAATTCTTGGCCAAAGAATGTCGCAAACTGCTGGGTCATTATCAGGTGGTGAGCGGCAGATGCTGGCAATTGGTAGAGCCTTAATTGCTCGGCCAAAACTATTACTTTTAGATGAGCCATCGTTAGGACTTGCACCATTAATAATTGAGCAGATATTTCAAACAATTAAAGCTTTGGTTAATAAAACAGATTTAACTGTCTTATTAGTTGAACAAAATGCTATGGGTGCGCTAAAGATTGCTGACGAAGGAATAGTTTTAAATTTAGGCACAGTTGTTGCTGTTGATTCCGCGCAATCCCTCTTAAACGATCCAGCAGTGCGCGCTGCATATTTGGGGTTTTAAAATGAATCAATTTATAACCGCGGTGCTGACATCTCTTTCATCTGGTGCAATTTATGCTTTGATGTCAATTGCACTTGTATTAGTTTGGCGCTCAACTCGGGTAATTAATTTTGCTCAGGCGGGCCAGGCAATCCTGACAACCTATATTGGATATGAAGCGGTCACTAGAAGTGGTTCCTACTGGGTTGGGTTAATTTGCGCAGTAATTAGCGGAGCATTATTAGGAGCCGGCATTGATAGATTTTTTATGCGGCCAATTTTTAAACGAGTTAATTCAGGGCCAATAGTAATGATTGCACCGGTTGTTGCCACATTGGCATTGCTAGGAATTATTCAAGCAGTAATCGGATTTATTTGGGGATTAAGTTATCAAATTATAGAGGCACCAATATCAACCGATGGATTAAACATATTTGGCTCAATTATCGCTTTTAGTCCATTTAATTTAATGGTATTAATAGCAGTTACTTTAAGTATGATTTTATTAACTATCTTATTCCAAAAAACAAATATTGGATTAGCTCTTCGTGCTTCAGCATATGCACCTGAGATTGCAAAACTATCTGGCATAAGAGTTGATGCTGTTAGGACTTTAGGTTGGGCGCTAGCAGGGGCTGCAGGTGGTTTAGCTGGAATGCTTTATATACCAGGCTCTAACTTATACCCAAATGCTATGGATGTGTTATTAGTTTTTGGTTTTATTGCTGCAGTAATTGGTGGCCTAGACAGTTTATTTGGCGCTGTTGCTGGTGCAATGATTTTAGGTTTTGCAGTTAATTTCTCAGCCTCATATATTAGTTATAAATTAGTATTCCCAACGGCATTCCTAATTTTAATTTTAGTATTACTTATTAAGCCAAAAGGTATCTTCTCAAGCAGTAAGGGAAGGAAAGATTAATGTTAAAAGGATCCGCAACTAAAAAGAGATTATTTGGATTTATAATTTTGGGATGGATTTTATTGTTAATTAGTGATCGAATTGGTGAACTGCGTCAATACCAAGGTGCATTTGTTGCCATGTATACACTTGCGATTGCTTCAATAATTTTGCTTACTGGCTACTCTGGTCAGCTATCTCTTGGTCACAGTGCGTTAATGGCAGTTGGCGCATACGCAGGAGCATTATCAATAAATAATTTTAAATTACATCCAGTTATTGCATTAGTTATAGCAGTTTTAATTGCAGGTATTTTTGGCTTACTTCTTGGATATGCCGCAGCTCGCTTAAGTGGACCATATTTGGCTGGTACTACTTTGGCACTTGCAGTATCTCTTCCTACAATTGCAAATCAATTTCCAGTTTTAGGTGGCGAGCAAGGGCTAGTATTTGATATTGGCACACCACCTGCCAGATTTGGTGAAGATTTTTCCCAGTATCAATGGTTTTTTTGGATAAGCTGTTTGTCTGCTCTAATTATGATTTGGTTTTTAGTTAATTTGCTTAGTTCAAGATATGGCAGAGAATTTCGAGCTTTAAGAGATAATCCAACAGCTGCTCAATTGGCTGGTTTAAATATTGGTCGCCAGAAAGCGCTGGCTTTTTCCCTAAGTGCTGGAATCGCCGGTTTATCTGGGGGTTTGCTGGTAATGCTGATTAGTGGAGTCTCACCGAGTGCTTTCCCGCTCAGCCTCTCATTTTTATTGCTGGCAGGCGCGGTTGTTACTGGCGTGTACAGCCTAAAAGGTGTGATTATTGGCGCTCTGGTTTTGGTTGCTATACCTGAAATAGCAGAATCAGTAGTATCGCGCATAGGAGGTTCTGAAGGGTTCACCACAAGTTTGCCTGGGTTCATGGTCAGTTCATTATTGATACTGGCGGTGCTCTTCGCACCAAATGGGCCAGGACACTTACTTCATAAAAAAAGCACCTTAAACATTAAAGACAACTCTAGGGAAGGAAATAAATGATCAGAAATACTCGCATGAAACGATTTTCAATCGTTTCGGTGGTAGCCACAGTTGGAGCGCTAGTTTTTAGCACTCTTCCTGCACAAGCTGCTGACCCAGGTGTTAGTGCAAAAGAAATTGTTCTTGGATACTCCGGTCCACTTACTGGTTCAGCCGGTCAAGTTTACGGAAAATTACCAGGAGCCATGAAGGCTTACTTCGATCACATTAACGCTAATGGCGGAGTTTATGGTCGCAAAATCAAGTTAGTTGTAAGAGATGATAAATACCTACCTACTCTTGCTGCTACTCAAACAACAAATTTAGTTTTAAATGACAAGGTTTTCGCGCTAGTTGGCGCCCTAGGCACTGCAACTCATAGCAAGGCTTATGCGGCGGCATCATTAGCAAAGAAAAATGTTCCTGATCTATTTGTGAACACTGGATTTAGTGGCTTTGCTGATAAGGCCAAATATCCAACTACTTTCACAATTCTTCCTAGCTATGCAATGGAAGCAAAGATTATGGCTAAGTTTATTAAGGACACACCAACACTTGCTCCACAAGCCTCATTCTTGATCGCTCAAGATGATGAGTTTGGTGTTGATGGTGTTAATGGATTTAAATTAGCTGGACATACTTTTGCTGCTCCGGCAACACTTTATCCACAAGGTGGCTTAAGCGCTGCACTTGCTGAAGGCGCACTTACTAAATTAAGTGCAGTCCCTGGTAAGCCAGTTTTGGTTTTATTTGGAACAACTGACTCAACAGCGACAATTTTAAAGGCTGCTGAGAAGTTATCTCTTGTTTCTAAATTCAACTGGATTGCTGGATCTGTTGGCGGAGATGCAAATACACTTCTTGCTTTAGGTGTTAAGCCAGCGACAATTAACGGCATTCTTGCTGCATCATTCTTCCCAGATGCAAAAGACGCAACTGATTCATATGTAAGCGCGTTTACGAGTATTAATACCAAGTACAACAAAGGTGTCTCTTTTGACAACGTAGTTCTACAAGGCATGAACTCAGCGATGCTAACTGTGCAATCACTTCGCGCTGCTGGTAAGAATTTAACCCGTACCGGCTTAATCAAGGCGATTGAAAGTAAGGGCGCAGGTTTTGCTAGCGCTGGACTTGTCCCACTTAACTTCTCAGGCAGTAGCCGTGTTGGTTACAACGGATATTGGTTTGGTCAGTTAAATGAAAAGGGAGAGCTAAAGCCATTTGGTGGAAAGTTAACCACTTACACAACTGATTCAAGTTCAACTTCAGCACCAACTGCTTCCTCATACGAGCGAAAGCCAGTTCCTAAGAATGGGGTACCAACAAACTCATGAAAAATATAAAACTCAAAAAGGGCTTAGCTGCTGTAATCTCTACAGCACTTATTGCAACGTTTGCGGTAGTTTCTTCAAGCACTGCTCAAGCAGCAAGTACTTGCACTGATGAAATTGGCCTGGACGGCAAATCTGCATCTGTAATTAAGTACAAAAAGTGCGTAGGCACTGATTACCAAGGTGCTAATTATGAGATTAGAGTGCCAAGTAAATTCAATGGCACACTCTTCTTATACTCACATGGAATTCGCAACCAAGTTTTGTTGCCAATAATTCCAGGAGTTAATCCAGATGGTTCCTACTCAAAGGTAAGAAACATGCCTGATGTAGCACCAGGAAGAACAGTTGCTGATCAGGAGCGAAATGCAATGGATCTGCTTGGTCAAGGTTTTGCCGTAGCTGGTGCTAGCCCACGTACTCAAGGGTGGGCTGTGCCTGAGGCAATTGATGCCAATTTAAATCTATTGGAAACTGTGAAAACACAATTCCCAAATATGAAAAAAGTAGTCTCATGGGGAGATTCACTAGGCGGACACATCTCACAATCACTCTCTGAACAATTTGGAGTAATTGACACAGCGGTTAATTTGCACATGGCTGGTACAGCTAAAGCGCAATTTGATTATGCCGGAGATGTCTTTTGGCTAACTAAAGTCCTATTTGATCCAACAATGAAGGGCTCTGGTTACACCAATCGATTCCCAAATGATCCAGATGGCTATAAAGAGTTTCTTGGTGATGTAACTAAATCACTAACAGTTCTTAATGCCCTAGCTACTGCTATTGCGAAAAATCCAGTGGCGCCAGAATGGCCAGCGACAGCAACAAATATTCCAGCTTCGCTAAAAGCAGTTCCAGTACGAAGTGCCATTTTGTTACTTGGCCTTTTAACTGGAATTCCAACACAGTCACAAACCTATGACGCTTCTTCTGGACCAGCAGGTCCACTTGAAACAACATTTGGTGTGGCAATTAGCCCTGCTCTTGCAGTACTTGAAAACTACGCAACGGCATTGGCTTTAGGTGTTGTCTCTTACTATGACGCAGAGACTAGATGTAGCGGTGTTGTTTTTGATAACACTAAAACTGATTATGCTGCGCGCTTAGGTGATAACGGCGATATATTTGCGGCAGCACTTTCTGGCAAAACAGCAACTAATGGACTTTTATCTTTCCTAAGTCCTTTAAACCCTGCAGCTCCTAGAGTTAAGGGTGATGCTAAAGCGATTGAATGTATTAACAATCAATCGCAATACGCTGGGAAAATAACCGTTCCAACAATCACAGTTTCACAAACTGCTGACAACATTACGCCTGCCGGCTATATTCAAAAATTCAAAAATGAATATGCGAAGCAAGTTGCAAGCAAAGCCGCAAAGCCTGGTTTATTGTTAAATATCTGGAATAAACCACCAGATACTTATACAAAATTCTCAGCAACTGGTGGCGGTGTAACTCCGGCTGTTCCTACCGCTGGAACTACTCACTTCATGTACACAAATGCACAGTTAATGACGCTTGCTAAAATGGCGGCAACAGCAGCTAAGACTGGAAAGTTACCTTCAGTTAAAACTGCTAGAGCTGCATTTAAGAGTGATGCCAGTATCTTTATTGATCCTGACTACACACCTGCGTTACTTCCTCAAGATAAGTAAAACTTGATTAAAAAGGGCCCCCAAGAAATCGGGGGCCCTTTTTGTTATATAAACTACGCAGTGTCATGGAAATCCTAGTTAATTCAGTTAAGAGCATGCATCTACTAGGGGCAAAAATTGGTTCACAATTAACAGCCGGCGATGTCATAGTTTTAACTGGGGACTTAGGCGCTGGCAAAACTGTATTAACTCAAGGCATTGCTTCAGCGTTTGGAATTGAAAATGTTACCTCTCCAACATTTGTAATAAGTAGGGTTTATAAAGGCAAGCCAAATTTTATTCATGCAGATGCATATCGCTTACTTGATTTGGGCATTGAGAGTTTTACAGATTTAGATTTTGAAAGTTACCTACCAAGCAGTGTGTTTGTGATCGAGTGGGGAGTAGCTTTTGTTACAACCCTTACCGATCAATATCTAGATATTAAAATTAGTCAAGGTTCAACTGAAACATCAAGGAATGTTGAAATTACTCCAATCGGCCAGCGGTGGAGTGGGTTTAAAGTATGAGCATAATTCTGGCAATTGATACCTCAACTAGTCGCACATCAGTAGCCCTTGTTGCGGATGGGAAAGTTTTATTTACTAAGTTTCACGAGGATCCACTTGCCCATGGTGAAGTATTACCAAAGTTGGTTAAAGAGGCGTTATCAATCAATAAAGATATTGATTTGGTTGCTGTTGGTATGGGACCAGGTCCATTTACTGGACTTAGAGTTGGAATTTCCTTTGCGCAAAGTTTTGCACTTGGTTTAAATATTAATTGGATCGGCGTTTGCTCACTCGATGCGATGGCAGCAAGTATTAATGAAATTGAATTTATTGTTTCTACCGATGCCAGACGCAAAGAGAGATTTTGGGCAAGATATAAAGATGGCAAGAGAGTTTCAGATCCAGCAGTTAGCAAAGCGTCTGAGTTAGAAAAATTAGGGGTTCCGATATTTAATGAAGGTGATTACTTTCCTGACCCAGTCTTGCTTGCAGATCTTGCACTAAACAATAAGTCAGTTGAACAACCAATTTATATTAGAAAACCAGATGCATATCCATTGCCAGCTGGTGTGAAATTTAGAGTTATGACTGCACTTGATTTAGTACTTGCTGCTGCAATTGAGAAAGAGGTTTATGGCAAGGCTGCATGGTCGGGTGCACAATTTAAAGAGGAGTTTGCAAAAGCCCCTAAGGATGCTTATTACTTGGCTGCAGAGGCAGAGGGTGAGTTAGTTGCATACGCCGGCATTTTCTTTGTAGCAGATGTAGCTGATATTCACACAATTACCGTGGTTGAGAAGTATCGACGCAAAGGTGTGGGGCGTGAGTTATTAAAGCGGTTAATTGATTGGGCAAGAGTTAAAAAAGCAGATGCCATCATGCTTGAGATGCGGCTAGGTAATGATGCTGCTCGGCCACTTTATGAACTAAATGGTTTTGTGGAAGTTTCAAAGCGGGAGAATTACTACGGCCCAGGGCTTACTGCAGTGGTAATGCGCAAGGAGCTTCAGTAATGGCACTAGTACTTGGAATTGAAACCTCATGTGATGAGACCGCAGTTGGCATTGTTAATGATAGAAAGTTATTGGCAAATGTTATTTCTTCAAGTGTTGAACAACATGCCAGGTTTGGCGGTGTTGTTCCTGAGGTAGCAAGCCGTGCGCACTTAGAGGCAATGCAACAGGTAATTAAGCAAGCACTGAAAGATGCATCCGTAACTCTTAAAGATATTGATGCAATTGCAGTTACAGCAGGTCCTGGCTTAATCGGAGCACTTTTAGTTGGCGTCAGCAGTGCATCTGGGTTGGCACTAGCATTAGATAAACC